>OBLU010000001.1_pt1 | contig 268408 bp, 234 predicted proteins | sample 1518681 | NCBI WGS metagenome assembly OBLU01 (sample SAMEA3539304, study PRJEB22396) | soil metagenome | biome: tundra; feature: field; material: soil | place: USA | collected 2010-05 | depth 0.15 m | reverse complement strand
AGGAGATCGCCAACCCGTCCACCGCCTTCGGTCGTCGTCGGCGCAACTGGATCGACGCGCACGGTTCCGTGCCTGAAGGTCAGGTCGTCGATGCGTCATGCGGGAACAAGCACTGCATCACTCTGAAGCACGCTTACCTTCGCCCGCGAGTCGAGCAGCCGGGCACGTATCGCAAGATTGCGGATCGCGTCCACAGGCTCAAAGTAGGTCAGCACTTTGTTGTTCGGGGCGTCGGAACCGACGAGAGGAGCCGCAACCGATTCCGATCCGGCTTGTACGCGGCTGCGCGGTCGGACAGGGTTTCAGTACGCGGACTGCCGGACGGGAGCGTGCGCGTGACGAAAGTCGGGGAGGGGTCGAGCGTGCGAGTCTGAACGCGTGGCGAGGGTTCCAATGCAAAGCAGTCGCGACTCAACGCCGGAAATATCGGCTGAACAAGAATCGACGAAGCTTACTGCACTTGCTGCTTCTTAGGGTCCCCGTTCTCGTCCAGCCCCATCTTCAACCACGCCTCACGCTGTACTTCGTCCAAGCGGTCTTCAGCTTCCTTAATCCAGTGACGGTACGTCTTGCGGATTTCCTTGGACGACGTGCCCACCATGTCCGCCACGTCGTCAACATGCACACCAGCCGAAAGCCACTCAGTGATTCTGTAGTGCCTGAAGCCATGCGGAGTCGTCTTGACGCCTGCATCCTTGATGACTTTGTTGACCCGCTCACGCCACTGGGTATATGTGCCGGGGAACGCAGGTTCGCCCAGAGCCTCAAGCTGCTTCGCTAATGACTCGCTGATGCGCACCCGGTAGCGTTCGTTGGTCTTGGTGCGGTTGCCACGAATGACCCTGTCCTGAATCACCGGACGACGCTCCGGCTTCGACATCCCGTATTTCTCGGCGTCCTCCTGCGACATCCCGTACTTTATGGCATCGACCAGCGCCATCGCTGTCTCACGCATCAACTGGCACAAGAGCCGGACTTGCCCCGTGGTGGTCGCCAGAATCTTCTCGACCTGCTTCTTGGTTGGCGACTTAACTTCCGCCTTCTTGTAGCGGATGCGAAACTGTGAATTCGTCTTGGGGTTCGGGATTGGAGACTTCTCCATGTAGCCCATCACCGCAGCCCACGAAAAGAATCCACTAATCACAGACCAGTGGACGCTCAAGCTACTGCTGTCCCCGCTACGGAACGGCAGCGTCAGACGCCATTTGATGACCTTGTCGGTGGTGAAAGCGGTCAGGAGCAGAATGTTGTTTTTCTCGCACCACTCCACGAGCTTGCCGCCCATCAGTTTCGCCTTGGTATTGTCCAATTCGTTCTGGTCACGGAATTCGTACCACTCCTGCACTGCTGCTTCGACGGTCATGCCTTTGGGCACTACTTTGCCCTCGGCGAAGTCCTTCAGGCGCTTCTCCAAGTCCTTGACTTTGGACTGCGCTTCAGACCAGCTACGGGTCTCCAAAGACCATTTGTTCTGGTAGGTGAGCTTCTTGCCCTCGAATACGCCGGGTGCCCCCTTCCAGACGAATTGAACATGCAACGGGCAGCCGCACCGGGGGTCGTAGCGGTTGGTGCTGTCGCAAACATCCCTGTTGTGACGCCTCCAAACGGTGAATGTCATGAGGTCTCCTCCCCTGCCGAATACTGGGTTCTGGGGGAACCCCACGGGAAGTTAGGACAATCGTAGGTACAATTGGGAGAGGAAGTCAATGTTACTTAGGTTTTATGCGGGAAAAAGAATGGCTCCTCAGGTAGGATTCGAACCTACAACCCTTCGGTTAACAGCCGAATGCTCTACCATTGAGCTACTGAGGAGTGTGGTGGATCGAGCGTTACGTATTTATCATAGCATTCCGGGTTGCGGTCTGAAAACAGTTCACTTCATTCTGCTAGTCTAGGCTTTTCGAGGTGAGTATGGCGGGAGGGGTGCGTTTGCTGATCGCTTTTTCTTTTTTGCTTCTGTTCGCGGCGGCGATGGTTGCGGGGGACAACTCACAATCTTCTTCTTCAACTTCTTCTTCGAGTTCTTCTCTTCCCAACACTGCGGTCAAGCCTGTGATTGACATGTTTCATGGGACCAAGGTTGTCGACAACTATCGGTGGTTGGAAGACGGGAAGAGTCCGGAAACCGCGAAGTGGGTCGAGGAGGAGATGGCTTACACCCGCGGGGTGCTTGACCGGCTGGCGGGGCGGGAGGCGATTCATCAACGGCTGACTCAGTTGCTGTCGATTGGGAGTGTGACGCCTCCGATGATTGCGGGCAGGCATTATTTTTATACCAAGCGTGAGGGGATGCAGAACCAGCCCATCCTTTATGTGCGTGAGGGGCTCAATGGGGAGGACCGCGTGCTGGTCGACGCCAATGCGCTCGCGGCCGATGGGACTGTCGCGCTCGATTGGTTTCAGCCCAGCGAGAACGGGAAGTATGTGGCGTACGGGACTTCTCCGAGCGGGTCGGAGATGAGCACGCTCCACATCATCGAGACCAAGACTGGCACCGTACTGCCCGACACCATTGAGCGCACGCGGGCTGCGTCGATTGCGTGGACGCTCGACAACTCCGGGTTTTATTACACGCGCTATCCGAAAAAAGGGGACGTGCCCGACGGCCAAGAGATGTACAACCGGCATGTTTACTATCACGCGCTCGGGGACGATCCGGCCAACGACGACAAACCGATTTTTGGCGAAGGGCGCGATGCGGAAGACTGGCCGAGCGTTCATCTTTCTAACGATGGACATTGGCTTCTGATCAGCGTGTCGCAGGGATGGACCAAGTCTGAACTGTTTTTGATGGACGTTAAGAAGGGCACGCCGCCTTCGCGCATCACCACGGGTAAGAATTTTCTTTACGGCGGTGAAGTTTATGACGACAAGCTTTTCATCACGACGAATGAAGATGCCCCGCGCTACCGCGTGTTTGTCGCCGACGCTGGGAACTATGATCGCGAGGCGTGGAAGGAACTGATCCCGCAGACGGACGCCGTGCTGCAAGGCACCGGCGTGTTCGGACGCAAGCTGTTCGCGCAGTATGAGCAGAATGCGTCGTCGCAGCTGAAACTTTTTGATCTCGAGGGCAAGAAGATCAGCGACATCACGCTTCCGGCGATTGGCACTGTGTTTGGATCCGGCGGGCGTTGGGATCGCGATGAAATGTTTTTCGGGTTTCAGTCGTTCACCGTGCCGCCCAGCATTTATCGCGTCGAGCTAAAGCCCGTACACGCTGTGACCGCCGGGAAGAACCCCGTCGAGAGCGATGTGATTGCGAATCCAACTCTGTGGACCAAGGTCGACGCGCCCTCGATCGATCCCTCGGGCTACGACGTCAACCAGGAGTGGTTCAAGTCGAAGGACGGCACGCGCGTCCCGATGTTCGTGGTGCACAAGAGGGGTATCGCGAAAAACGGGAAGAATCCCGCGCTGCTGACCGCCTATGGCGGGTTCAACGTGAGCCTGACGCCCGGTTTCAGCCGCACTGCTTATTTATGGATGGAGCACGGCGGCATCTACGCCGTGGCCAACCTGCGCGGCGGGGCCGAGTTTGGCGAAGACTGGCACCGCGCCGGCATGCTCGACAAAAAGCAGAACGTGTTCGACGACATGATCGCCGCCGCCGAGCATCTGATCGCCGAGAAATATACGGACAAGAATCATCTTGCGATTCAGGGCGGGTCGAACGGTGGGCTGCTGATGGGTGCGATGATGACGCAGCGTCCCGACCTGTTTCGCGCGGTGGTGTGCCAGGTGCCGCTGCTCGACATGCTGCACTACCAGGATTTCCAGATCGCGAAATTGTGGATCCCGGAATACGGGACGTCGGAAAACGCCGAGCAGTTCAAGTGGCTCTACGCCTACTCGCCGTATCACCACGTGAAGGCGGGCACGGAGTATCCCGCGATCCTGTTTATGACGGCGGATACCGACACCCGAGTCGATCCCATGCACGCGAAAAAAATGGCCGCGCTGATGCAGGCCGAAGCGAAGAATGGTCAAAGTAAAACCCGTCCGATATTGTTGCGAATCGAGAGTAAGGCGGGCCACGGCGCCGGCAAGCCGGTCACGAAACAAATAGAAGAATTTACAGACGTTTACTCGTTCCTGTTTTGGCAGTTGGCAGTGAAACCGTAAGTCAGCGCGTTAATGCGGAGGCCCAGTTCGGTGGCGCGTTGAGCCACTGACTTTCGGTCGGGCTGAGAATCGCGACCAGTCGATATCCTTCTTCGGTGGAGTTATCGAACAAGATAGTGTGGTCGGCGCGTTTTATGGCAATTGGCAGATTTGCAAAACTGCGTTCATAACGGCGCCGGACGTCTTCCGGTGGAACGTCATGACCTCCCGCCAGGACCCGATTTCTGATTCGCGCCAAATTGATCCCGACGTCTTCTGTGCCAATGTAGACCAGCACGATCTCGAACCCTCCCCGTCGCGCTTCAAGCATCATCCGCAGGTAATTCTTGCCAGCGAGGGTGGTCTCAACGGCGAAGCTCTGAGCCTCCCTCAGATGTTTGCTCGCAGCCTTCAAAACTTGACGTGCGCCAGCAATCGGAAATGCTGCAGTAGTAGTTGATTGGAGGGTGTTTCCGATTGAGTCGGGATCGAGCACCGGAATCGCATGGAACAACTCGGAATTCCAGCGGGTCAAGGTCGTCTTGCCAGAGCCGTTTGCTCCAGCGACAAAGGTGAGAGTTGGACGGCTCAACGGGAGGACGGGCTTGACGACGAAACCTGCTTTCGCTGCCGCTCGGCAAGAATTTCGTTCAGGCGTTTTCTTTCAATGGTAAGCCCGGCGCGGGCCGCCTGGGCCATCTTCTGCGCAATTTCCAGCCACTTTCCCATGATTCAAGGATACTCCAATGTGGCGGATTCGCAAACGAGGGAAACATCCGGGAATGCCCAAAGACGGAAAAGCGCGCGGGTATTTTGGCAGTTAGGGGTGAGGCTGTAGGATTTCTCACCACGGAGACACAGAGGCACGGAGAGAAAGGTAGGGATCCTTCGACTGCGCTCAGGATGACAGAACGTTGGGGGCTGGTCATACCTTTCGAGGGGCGTATTTTCCGTCACATCGATCTGTAACCTCGATCACTGCTTTTTTATCCGCGTCCTCTTTATTTTTGAATATCTGCCTGAAAATTAGGGTGGGGTGAATTCTGGGTCCGGGTAGGACGCGGATTGGGAGGAGTGTCTGGTGAGGTTGATCGAGAAACAATCGGGGAGCGGGGTGGGATGGGTATTGGTGATGACGGAGGCGGAGAAGGCGGCGGCGGACAGCAGGTCCCTCGACTGCGCAGGATCATTCGCTATCGCGAATGATCCTGCTTCGCTCGGGATGACAAATCAGAGGGAGATACTCGCGACAGATCCCGACGAGATGCTCGGGATGACAGACCACGGGGAGATGCTCGCGACAGATCAGAGTGAAACGTTCGGGATGACAAATTACGGTGGGACGCTCGGGGCGACAGATCTTCGGGCGACCAATGAACCGCAGTCGCACGGCATCGTGATTCCTTGGATTCAGGCGGTGGCGGATCCGAGGGAGAAGTGGTGGGAGTTGAGGAGGAATAGTCCGAAGCAGTCGGGGGAGATATCGCAGGCGGCGTTTTTGCTGCGGGCGCGCCAGTTGGGATTCAAAGTCGCGCTGCCGTGGGGTGACAGCGAGAGGTATGACTTTGTGGTGTGGATGGAGGGCGGTCCGATGTACCGGGTGCAGGTGAAGGGGACGGGGAGATTGTATCGTCGGGGATATGAAGTGCAGCCGGTGCATTCGACGCGGGGTGGCGGGAAGCAACGGTATACGGCGAAGGAGATTGATGTGGTGGCGGCGCATGTGCAGCCGGTGGATGTGTGGTACTTGCTGCCAATAAAAAAAGTAGGGCGGGCGAAGAGTCTGCGGCTTTATCCGGACATTGAGAGCCGGAGACCGATGTGGGAGGAGTATCGGGAGGCTTGGGAGGTGCTGGGGTATCGGGGGGCGGGAAATCTTAGGGGAAGGGTCCGGTAAACCCCACCCTTTCGCAAAGGGCGCGAAAGGATGGGGCACCCGGCAGGAGTCTGAGGGGTAAGGTGTATCGCACCCCCAGATCAGAATCGCCACTCGGATTGAAATTTACTCTTGAGTCCGGAGCTATTTCACTCTTGTCAACAGGAAGGCATGGTTGACGAGGTTGTTGTTGAGTGTCACCGTTCCCCATCCGGTGATTTGCTGGTTGCGATTGATGGCGGTGCCGATGGTGAGGAACCAGCCGGAACTTGAGGAGATCGCCTGGTTGAGATTCTTCATTCCGTTCGCGGCGGAATAGAGGAAGGCGGTGGAGTTGCCCTGGTTATCGTTGAACTCTCCGGTGATCTGGTTCAGATTGTTGATCGCCATGGGGAAGTTCTGGATGCTTCCGGGCATGAAGGGGATGCGTTGTCCGCCGTGGGCATTGGTCCAGAGAATGCCCCAGGTGTACTGGAACAGAATCGTGTAGCCTGAGTACCCGGCGATGAGACCGTTGTTGTTGATGCCCAGCGCAATGCTTGGGTCATAGCTTCTGGCGGTGCCCAAATCCTGCATGCCGTGTTGCGGCGTCCACAGGAATGCGTGAGTTTCGCCGCCACCGGCCAGGCCGGAATATCCGACAACCTCGCCGAGATCGTTGATCGCGGTGGCGGTGCTGTTAGTGCCACCCAGGGTGCCGAGGTCTTGCATGCCGCCGGTTGCGGTCCAGAGAAAGGCATGGCCGGTGGTTGGTGTGACTATGGCCTCTCCGACAACCTGACCGGCGTTGTTGATGGCGTAGGCGTAACTGGAACCGGAAGAAAGCGAGCCTAAATCCTGCATGCCCTGCACCTGGGTCCAGAGGAAGGCATGAGTAAGGCCGTTGGCGAGATCAGCCTGCCCGACCACTTGCGAAGAATCGTTCATGCCCCACGCCATGCTGTTCTGGCCGCCGAAGGTACCGAGGTCTTGCATGCCGGAAGTCTTCGTCCAGAAAAAGGCGTGCTGGACAAGGGACGGCGTATAGGACGAGCCGGCGACTTGACCAAGGTTGTTGAGGGCGCGTCCGTAGCTGACGTCGATGGTGCCGCCGAGAGCGAGGGAGCCGAGGTCAGTCACGGTGAAACTCTGTGCGGCTGAGAGAGAAGCCAAGGTGCAGACGGCCAAGAGGGCAAGGGTGAAGGGGCTAGGAGCTTTCATCGCGGACTCCTTGTAGAAAAGGCTACGGGCGCGGATAGACAGCGAGGATTTTGGATTGAGCCGAAAGGTTTGTCAATGGGGAGTCTTAAGGCCCCTGTGCCCGCCATATCTGGCCGAGGAATCCCTCTTTGAGCGATGATTTCCGTTGAGCGAGGTGGCAAGAATCTTCCCGGCGTGTTGCCGACTTGTGACATCTAACCTTTTGTCACTTTGCATCGATGGAGGCTCTATGACAGACGTAAGAGGTAGACCGCGCCTCGGGTTGTGGACGCTGCTGCTGGTTTCGTTGATGCTCGCGCCCGCACTCTATGGCGGCAATGATGTGATGGGCGAGATTGAGTTTGAGGGGAAGAGCAAGGTCGAGAGAACGTCGGGCGTGTGGATCGACGGCGGATACGTTGGATATCTGAAGGAACTCAAAGGATCGAAAAAAGTTCTGCTGCTGCCAGGGGAGCATGTGATCAGGGTGAGGCAGGACGGGTATCAGGATTTCGAGCAGCGAGTCGAGGTGCAGCCGGGGAAGAAATACCTGGTGCGCGTGCAGATGCAGAAGGCGCTGACGCAGCCGATGCCTGCGGTCACCGCGACGGTGAAGATTGAGGTGAATCCGAACCGGGCGGCCGTTTTTGTGGACGGACAATTTGTGGGGCACGTGGGAGAGTTCGAGGGGGCAGGCCGAGGCATGCTGGTGGCGCCGGGCGCGCACAAGATCAGAGTCGCGCTGCCCGGTTATCAGACGTTTGAGACGGAGATCAACGCCCTGGCCAATCAGAAAGTGGAAGTGAAAACGGACTTGGTGAAGAGCAACGCGGGGGTTGAAGATCCGATGCTGAACCCGGCGGGAAGCGATCACGCGGCGCCGCCTCCTCCGCCTGATCGTGCGACACCTCCGCCTCCACCCGACCGGGCGACTCCGCCGCCTCCGCAGGGGTGACGGGCAGGCGACTTCTTCGGCGGGATGCGGTGAGGTAGGATGAGGCACTCTGCAAGTTTCGTCAGGAGACAAATTGTGATGGCGAGATTCAGAAGGGGCTTCATCTTTATTTTTGTCGCGGTTGGGCTGGTGCCGGTTCTAGTGTTGGCGCCCACGGGTGCTTTGGCGGGGTCGCCACAGGGCGTCGACTGGCGGATGCGACTCAACCAGCAGTTGCAGTTGATGGGGCATCGGAATTGGATCGCGGTGGTGGATTCGGCGTATCCGCTGCAGACCAGCGGTGGCATCGAGACTGTGGAGACCAACGATGATCAGCTTGAGGTGGTGAAGACGGTGCTTGGCCAGATCGCCAGGAGTGAGCATGTTCGGCCCGTCATTTTCACGGATGCGGAGTTGAAGGTGGTCCCCGAGAGTGACGCCAAAGGGGTCACCGCTTATCGCGATGCGCTGGCGACGGTGCTGGGCAAGAGCGAAGCGCAGTCGTTGCCGCATGAGGAGATCATCGCCAAGTTGGATGAAGCGGGGAAGACGTTCCACATTCTGGTGCTGAAAACTCGGATGACGATTCCGTATACGTCGGTATTTATCCGGCTGGAATGCGGGTACTGGAGCGCCGACGCGGAGAAGAGATTGCGCGCGGCGATGGCGGGGCGCTGACGTCTGCTTGTTTAGGTGGAGGAGAGAGAGATCCCTCCCTTCGCCTGAAGAACGGCTCCGGTCGGGATGACGCCGACATTCTTGCTGGGGAAGCGCGGGCGGGGCGTTTCGCGGCACTTACCTCTGATCAATGTGCGTGTAATCGCATGCATGCGTGATTGTGATCACGACTAAGTTGCTTCCCGCTACATTCAAACGACTTACACCTTCCTGTTCGGTTCCCTTTCTGCGGCTCTAATTGATTCTTAGTAATGATCGCGTGGCGGCGGGTTACTAGAATGACGACGCCTATGAGATCGATGCTGAACGCGCGGACCGCTTCCCTTCTTCTATTCTTGCTGGCGATGCCGGCTTGGGGCGTGGAGCATCCGGGCGTGATTCCCGTCGGCTCCGAATGCGCTTCGTGTCACGTGAAGAAGGTCACCGGGAAGTCGGTGCATTCGGCGATGTCGACGCAGTGCACGGTGTGTCATGTGGCGAGAACGCAGGGGGACATGACGACGCTGAGCCTGGCCATGCCGAAGGAATTGATCTGCTTTGCGTGCCACGAGAAATCCGCGGAGTTGCAGCAGCACGTGCCGGTCGTGAAGGGGCCGTGCATGGATTGTCATGACGCGCACAGCAGCGACCAACGGATGCTGCTGCGGACGGCGGCGGGGGCTCCGCTGTCGGCCCTCAAGAAACGGTGATGCCGCATACAGTGTTTCCCGGAGGCCCCCTACTGGTTTCTTGGTAGTTCTTCATTTTCAGCAAGTCACACCAGTTGCAATCCAGTTGACCTTTTGGGGCGGATCGCATCCAAACGACGCGCATTCGTGTCAGCAACGCGCGCCAGGAGCGTCGCTTGGATCACTATTCCCTCGAGACTCGCAGAAGACTGCTGGGGATTGTCGTTGCCTCCCTGCTTTCCGTCCCCGCTGTTTGCCAGACGGCCGTCTTCGGGCCCGATGCGTATCCTGCGGATCCGTCAACGACTGTGGTTGCGATGCCGAGCTTTGATGTCTCGACATTTCAGGCCGGAGCGTTCAATAAGGATGCGTCTACACCCAGCATCGAACAGGATAAGGAGCATCAGCATGGAGCCGTGAGAAGGTCGGTCAGCCGGACACTGGAAGACCAGAAAGAGATCTACAAGGCTCCGTTCAAGCCCTCGAACCTGCGGTGGGACGCGCTGGTGCTGGCGCCAACGGCGGTTTTCCTGGCGACCGACCGGCACATTGAAAACAATCTGCCGGGTGGGCATTACACCTTTTATCAGGACACTTCCAATATCGCGATTGGGGGCCTGGCCGCCACGTTGGCGGGGGTTTGGATGTATGGAATCAAGGCAGACCATCCTCATGCCAAAGAAACGGGGCTGCTGGAACTGGAAACGCTGGTCAACACGTTTCTGATCTATGCGCCGATGCAGTTCATTGCAGGGCGGCAGCGTCCGGGAGAAGGCAACGGGCACGGGGACTTCTGGCAGCATCACGCGATAAACACATCGTTTCCCGGCGGGCACGCGATGTTCACGTGGGCGATGGCTACGGTGGTCGCGCAAGAATATCCGAAGCCATGGGTGCAAGTCCTGAACTATACGGCTGCGTTTACAGTGACGACGACTCGCTTTCTGGCGCGCGATCATTGGGCGTCGGATATGTGGGTAGGAGCGGCGCTGGGGGTGGCGATTGGGACGCATGTATTCCATGCGCATTGCGATCCGGAGTTGAGCGCATCGTGTATGCGCCATCACCAGAAGATGTTGAAGCGGAAAGCGAATCTGGCGAAGTCGGCGCTCTACGCGTGGCCGAATGCGAAGCCTACGGAAGACTACGCGAGCGGGCGTCCGATTTCCCAGTGATGCCCGAAAGGATCGACGACACGGCCTAAGCGCCAGTCGTACTCTTCGGTTACCGCATAGACTTGCGATGCACCGGCAGCGACGGCGCGGGCGAAGACGGCGTCGGGATCGGCGACCGTTAAGATGATGCGGACCGTGCTGCCGTTGAGACTCTGGGGACTGAAGTTGCCATGTTCGGGGGACTCGTCGCTCAGCCAAAACTCTGCGCCCTCCACGGAGAGGCGAGCGACCACGCTGTCACCCGCATCCATGCGAAACACCTCGGTCGCGCCGAAGGCAGACTTGTAGAAGTCCACGGCGCGGGCGCCATTGCGAACGGAGAGCCAGGGGGCGATGGTGGTGGGGACGGCGGCATGGCCGGTCATAAAAAGCTCCTCGCGAAAAATAACGCAGACTGACTCCTGATGGAAACAGTACCAGCCAATCGGAAGGTTGTCGTGGTAGAATCCTCGAACTTTCGGTCGGACACCGCTTTGTACGGGCTGTCCGGGTCTTAAGGCTCCTCACAGGGGTGCCATCCATGAAATCTCGTTCTCTTCAGTTCCTGCGTGTGGCGTCGTTTGTATGCGTTGGTGTGATAGTGGTGGGCCTTGCGCCGTGGGCGGGCGCGCAACAACCGCTGGCAAACCATCTGACGAAGCGCGTTGTCGCCGACTACGTGTACTGGAGCAAGTACAACAATCCACCGTACAGCGCGGCGCAGATTCCCTACCGCAAGCTGACGCACATCAATCACGCCGGAGTTTCGTTTGACGCGACGGGGACGTTGACGGTGCCACAAGGATTCATTGAGCCGGAACTGAACAACAGCGCGCACGCCTCGGGTGTGAAAGTGCTGCTGTTGCTGGGCGGCGACTTCGTGGGACTCGAGGCCAGCGGCGCGATGCAGGCGCTGGTGGACAATGTGGCGGCTTTCGAGACGCAGTATGGTTACGATGGGGCTGATATCGACTGGGAATATCCGGCATCGAGCGGCGACCGCGCCTTCATGGTGAACCTGATGGCGAGCCTGCGGGCGTCGAATCCGAGCTATGTGTTGTCGATCGATGCGGCTCCGTGGGGCGGGTATGGGTACGACCTGAGGCAACTGCAACGATCGCTCGATTACTTCAATATCATGATGTACGACTGCGCGGGGCCGTGGACGGCACACGGGCAGCTCAATTCCCCGATTTTCTGGGACCCGCATGATACAGCGGGGTACGAATGTATGCCGGGAGGAAGCGTGGAGCTGACGGCCGACTACTTCTTGAAGCAGGTTCCGGGCGCGCAAATAAATATGGGGACGCCGTTCTACGGATATCACTATGCGAACATTCGTCAGGTGTTCGGGTTGTGTCCGAACGCGAAGTTCACCGCCGATGGGGAATGCGATGGCACAGTGGTGAGTGGGGGCTACGGGCTGACGCTAAAGCCTCTGATCAACCAGAACGGCTGGAAAACGATTTACGATCCGATCGCGATGGTGCCGTACATGCTGAAGGTGGATGGCAGCGACGGCTACATTACTTATGATGACGCATTCTCGACGTATTACCGCGTGTGGTATTCCGATTGGGATCGCGGACTGGGCGGGACGTTCATGTGGTCGCTCGACGCGGATTATGATGGGCACTCGCAGGACTTGCTGGATGCGATGTATAGCGCCTCGCTGGGAAGGAAGAAATAAGGAAGGCAGTCAGGATGAAATCCAGGTACCTCAGGGCTGAAGAGTGTGCGTGAAAACTCGTGTCGTCCCTTCGGGGACTCGCTCTCTCTTCCCACACCACCCGGCACTTACGTGCCGGGCTATCACATGCCGCCGCTTCGCGGCTGGATTTTGGTGGTGTTTGTTCCACCGTTCTCCCATAAATCCGGTTCTCACGCACTCTCTGTGAAGCCCTCGAAGAAAGGAAAGGGTTTATCGCAGCTCTGAAAGCGCTGCGCCACCCAAAAGCACGCTACCCAAACTGCTTAGAATTGCTCCCAGTCAATAGCGCTCCACTCAATACCGCGCGGCCCAAAAAGGTCCTGGAAAATCGATTCTTTGCCCGATCCGGGAAGTTGGGGTGCACCCCGTCTGAATAGGTTTGACCGGGGGTATCCTACGTGTTATAAATGCCCGTTTTGCTCTGGTATGCCGGGACGAGAGTCTTATTTCTCTGGTCCGGATTTTGCGGCGAAGCTTTCTTAACTAAAATCCAGCGCGAACTCCGACGCGGCCAAGCTCCAACACTCTTCAGGTTTTGCGGTGGAAGCGTGTTCGGAATTCCGGAACAGATGTCTAAGCCTCGATTGGGCGTGCTCACGGTGGAGTGATGGCGCCGTGGTTCGCGAGGCGGGAAACTGCTTCCCAGGCGGAGTTTTTACGTTATTCATCCTTAAAACCGTACTTTTCCGGAGGAATTATTTATGCGCACCTGGCTCGCCACTGCTGCGTGGTTTACACGCCGCATGGGCACGAAACTCTCGGTTGTTGCCGCGCTGCTGACCGTCGGCGCCGCTTCCGCTTTCGCTCAACCTGCTGGCGAAGGGGGCGAAGCTTCGCTGAAACTGCCGGACCTTTCGCAGGTCAGCTTCTTCAACGGAGCGATCGATGGCCATAAGCTGCTCCTGATCGGGATCCTGTTCTGCCTGTTCGGACTGGGCTTTGGCATGACGATCTTCATGCGGTTGAAGAACCTGCCGGTGCACCGGTCGATGCGCGAGATCTCGGAGCTGATCTACGAGACTTGCAAGACATACCTGATCACGCAGGGCAAGTTCATCCTGCTGCTGTGGGCGTTCATCGCCGTGATTATTGCGGCGTACTTTGGCTGGCTGTCGCCGGTACCAGGAAAGTCGGTGGGACTGACGCTGCCGATCATCCTGGGATTCAGTTTGGTGGGAATCGCGGGCAGCTATGGTGTGGCGTGGTTTGGCATTCGGGTGAACACGTTTGCCAATTCGCGAACGGCATTCGCTTCCCTGCCGGGCAAGCCGTATCCGGTGTATCAGATTCCGCTGGAGGCGGGCATGAGCATCGGGATGATGCTGATCAGCGTGGAACTGCTGATCATGCTGTTCATTCTGCTGTTCATTCCGGGGGATTATGCGGGGCCGTGCTTCATCGGGTTCGCGATTGGCGAGTCGCTGGGCGCGGCGGCGCTGCGAATTGCAGGCGGCATCTTCACCAAGATCGCCGACATCGGGTCGGACTTGATGAAGATTGTGTTCAAGATCAAGGAAGATGATGCGCGTAATCCGGGCGTGATTGCCGATTGCACGGGCGACAACGCGGGCGACTCGGTTGGGCCGTCGGCGGACGGATTTGAAACGTACGGCGTAACGGGCGTGGCGTTGATCACGTTCATTCTGCTGGGCGTGAAAGAACCGAACTTGCAGGTGCAGTTGCTGGTGTGGATCTTCGTGATGCGCGTGATGATGCTGGTATCGAGCGCACTGTCGTACTTCCTGAACAGCGCGATTGCCAAGGCGAAGTATGGCTCGGCGAATGAGATGAACTTTGAGGCGCCGCTGACTTCGCTGGTGTGGCTGACTTCGATTATCTCGATCAGCATCACCTATCTGATTTCGTACTTTGTCATTCCGCAACTCGGTACGGATGGGACCCAGTGGTGGAAGCTGGCAACGATTATTTCGTGCGGCACGCTGGCGGGAGCATTGATTCCGGAACTGGTGAAGGTGTTCACTTCGACCGAGTCACGGCACGTGAAAGAAGTTGTCGTCTCGGCGCAGGAAGGTGGAGCGTCGCTAGGAATTCTGTCGGGATTCGTGGCGGGCAATTTCTCGGGCTACTATCTCGGACTGGCGATGATGATGTTGATGGCGGTCGCCTACTACATGAGCACGATGGGACTGGCAGCGGCAGCGGGAATGCTGGCTCCGGCGGTGTTCGCGTTTGGGCTGGTGGCATTCGGATTCCTGGGCATGGGGCCGGTGACGATTGCCGTCGACTCCTATGGACCGGTTACGGACAATGCGCAGTCGGTGTACGAGCTTTCGCTGATTGAGGCTGTGCCGAACGTGCAGGCGGAGATCAAGAAGGACTTCAACATGAACGTGGATTTCGAGCGCGCCAAGCACTTGCTCGAAGCCAACGACGGTGCGGGAAATACGTTCAAGGCGACGGCGAAACCGGTGCTGATCGGCACGGCCGTGGTGGGTGCAACGACCATGATTTTCTCCATCATCATGGCGCTGACCAACGGACTCGCTTCGAACCTGGACAAGTTGTCTCTGCTCTACGCGCCGTTTTTCCTGGGACTGATTACGGGCGGGGCGATGATTTACTGGTTCACGGGCGCTTCGACGCAGGCGGTGACGACGGGAGCTTATCGTGCGGTCGAGTTCATCAAGGCCAACATCAAGCTCGAGGGCGTGGAGAAAGCTTCGGTTTCCGACAGCAAGAAGGTGGTTGCGATCTGCACGAAGTATGCGCAGAAGGGGATGCTGAACATCTTCATCGCGGTGTTCTTCGGGACGCTGGCGTTCGCCTTCATCGACCCGTTTTTCTTCATTGGCTACCTGATCTCGATTGCGATCTTCGGCCTCTACCAGGCGATCTTCATGGCGAATGCGGGAGCGGCATGGGACAACGCCAAGAAGGTTGTCGAAGTTGAGATGAAGCAGAAGGGTACGCCACTGCACGATGCAACCGTCATCTGCGATACCGTGGGCGATCCGTTCAAGGACACGTCGTCGGTAGCGCTGAATCCGGTCATCAAGTTCACGACGCTGTTCGGGTTGCTGGCGGTGGAGTTGGCTGTGAAGCTGGCCATCGATCAGGGGACGACTCTGACGCGAGTACTGGCTGCAGCGTTCTTCGTGGTGTCGTTTACGTTCGTGTACCGGTCGTTCTACGCGATGCGGATCAAGCAGGGCGCGGAGTAGGAAACAGAAAGAATACGAACGCCATCCAGAGCAATTCTGGGTGGCGTTTTTGTTTTGGGCTTCCAGAACCTTGGGAACAGCCCCTTCGGCAAGCTCAGGGCAGGCTATGGCGGCTGTTCCCACATGGTTCATTAGAGCGACTGCTTCACTGATTTGACGCCTTGGACCGAGTTTTTAGCGGCGATCGCGATTTACGTCGCGGTACTCACGGCGCAGTTCACGGCGCTCATGGCGCGCGGCGGCATAGTTTCCGTAATACAGATCGCGTCGCAACTCGCGGCGATCGTGTTCGATCTTGGCTTGGTCGTGACGGATGTCGCGGTGCAGGCCTCGGTCACCGTCCCAGGCCAGCGCAGGAGCCACGCCCATTCCGACTAACAAGAGAATTCCAGCAATCGCGCGTTTCATATTTTTTCCTCCGACCGCAATTCGCGGTTAGTGGAATGAACACGGAGCGTGAGGAGGAGTTTCGGTACGGAACGAGAGCGAGGGGTTGCACGAGCAGGCAACCTTTGCGGAGGAGCCGACATCGGTGAAAGACTTTCTCTGGCAACGATAGAGGAGATCGCCCCACTGGTCTGACTTGCCGTAAGAAAACGGGGGCGCAGCGAACGATCCGTGAGAGAGGAAAGGCTGCGCCACCCCCAGTTCAGCCTATAGATCAGCACCGTGACGCAGCAGTGGGAAACTGTCAAAATTGACAGTCCGTCGGGGCGTTCTCAAATTTGTAAAATGGCGGTCTGTGGGATGGGGGCGTAAGCAGTGGGATTCCCAGCAGTTATCAGCGCGCCGCTTAATTCGGACCTTTCATTTTTTCTTTGACGCTGTGAGCCAGTTTCTCAATCTCTTCGGCTTTCTTGACCACGTCGAGGGAGAGAACGTTTTCGTCGGACTTGTCGACCGACTCCTTCAGTTCGACGGATAACTTCAACAACTTGTCCGTATCGTGCTTGAGGGCGGCGACGCGTTCTTTGGCGGCCTTCTTGGCCATGTCGCTGGCGATGCGGGCGCGGGCGTCATCTGCGTCCATGGGCGGGTTGACGTCGTGGGTTGAGGGCGGGCTCGACTGGCGGGTCTGGGTAGTGCCGGGGAACGAGAGAAGGAACAGGAAGGCTATCCCTACATAAAGTCTGGATCGCACGAAAACCTCGCTGGAGATTCGGATGCGTGCTGCTCTTTGAAATTATACGTCGCGGAAAAAAGAATTCACCACAGAGGACACGGAGGACACAGAGGGGGAAAAAACCAGACCGGAAATTAACCACAAAGGGCACGAAGTAACACGAAGGAAAACAAAAGGCCAGAGCCGGGGCTCTGGCCTTCTCTTATCTTGGAGCGTTTTTACAGAGCGCTCATGTTGGCCAGGAATTCGCTGTTGCCCTTGGTCTTGCTGAGCTTGTCGATCAGCAGTTCCATGGCTTCCACGGGAGAGAGCGGGTTCAGCACCTTGCGAAGAACCCAGATGCGCGAGAGATCTTCTTTCGGGATGAGGAGTTCTTCTTTACGGGTGCCGGAGCGTTGAATGTCGATGGCTGGGAAGACGCGCTTGTCGACGAGTTTGCGCTCGAGGATGATTTCGCTGTTGCCCGTACCTTTGAACTCTTCGAAGATGACGTCGTCCATGCGGGAGCCAGTGTCGATCAGGGCCGTGGCAATGATGGTCAGCGAGCCGCCTTCTTCGATGTTGCGAGCGGAGCCGAAGAAACGCTTCGGACGCTGCAACGCGTTGGAGTCGACGCCGCCGGAGAGGACTTTGCCCGAGGGTGGCACGATCGTGTTGTAGGCGCGGGCGAGACGGGTGATGGAGTCGAGCAGGATGACGACGTCGCGCTTATGCTCGACCAGACGCTTGGCCTTTTCGATCACCATTTCGGCGACCTGGACGTGGCGCGCGGCGGGTTCGTCGAAGGTCGAGGAAATCACTTCGCCTTTGACGGAACGCTGCATGTCGGTGACTTCTTCGGGGCGCTCGTCGATCAGCAGGACCATCAAAACAACTTCAGGATGATTGGTGGTGATGGAGTTGGCAACGTTCTGCAGCAGCATGGTCTTGCCGGCGCGCGGCGGGGAGACGATGAGGCCGCGTTGTCCCTTGCCGAGGGGCGTAAGCAGATCCATGACGCGGGCACTGGCGTTCTCGCGGGTGGTCTCGAGTTTGAGGCGCTCCTGCGGATACAGCGGCGTCAGGTTGTCGAACAGGATCTTGTTGCGGGCTTCGTCCGGCGACTCGAAGTTGACGGCTTCAATCTTGACGAGCGCGAAATATTTTTCGCCCTCGTGCGGAGGACGCACCTGGCCGCTGATGGTGTCGCCGGTCTTGAGATCGAATTTGCGGATCTGGGAGGGCGACACGTAGATGTCGTCGGGGCCCGGGAGGTAGTTGTAATCGGGAGAGCGGAGGAAGCCGTAGCCATCGGGCAGGATTTCGAGGACGCCTTCGGCGAAGATGTGGCCTTCTTTTTCGCTCTGCGCCTGCAGGATCTTGAAGATGAGATCCTGCTTGCGCATACCGCTGGCACCGGGAAGATCCAAGGTCCTTGCGATCTTGGTCAACTCAGTGATGTTTTTTTCTTTCAGTTCAGCAATGGTCATGATTCACCTGAACCCGCGCACTAGAACGTATTCGTTAGTGTCTGCGGGAGATTTTTTAAAGGAAGGGGACGCAGGGAAGACGCAAGTACTACCAGGCAGGAAGGCGGGGCTGGGTTAAGCAGCCCGCCGTTGTGCCTCAGCAAAATTCTCTGGTTCCGACAAAACTTCTTGCCGATCTGAGCCAGCGATCCGGTCCAACACACCGTTCATCGTTTCCTGGATTCTGGTACTGGGCCGGTGGAACTTCCGCGTGGCCTTGGAGGCAAGCTGACAAAGCATATACCGGTTCCGCAGAGTCTGTAAAGCATCAAACACACGATCAGAGCGCATGTGCGTTCATTCTCCTTATCTTATGATTGTGGCCTTCCGCATTCGTCCTTTGCCAGGGAGGTGACCGGAACCCCAGAGTGCGCCCTAAGTCACTGATTCCTAGTAAGTTGTAAAGGAGTTAGCGTAAAAACTCACTTGTTGAATAGATGCGTGACAGGAGTCCGAAGATGCTCGATTTTCTGGGCTCACTTCGCAGGCGCAGAGTGACTGGAAAAAGGCCTAGAAGCTTCCGGATGTCCTGGAACTCGCTAATGTAATTGCAACCGAACGAGAGGTCAAGTAATTATTTGAGGGCGGTGTGTAAAAGCTGGTAAAGATGCCGGGAAGCGGGACCTGGTGGCGCAGATTCGTGGGGAAAGTCCGCCTCGGATCACTAATCGGGACAGCCATAAGGTATGGTAGTGAAATGATTTAGCGGAAACTACGATCAGCTCGGAGATCGCGGTTTGGCGATTCTATCGAATTCTCACGGGACGACGCCGAACCTCTAGGGGCTAAAGCCCGCACGGATTTTTCAGGCCTTACGCGGCCCCTTGAAGGGCCGCTCTTTCACGGTGATGTGGAAGGCCGTCGGGGGAAGAAAACTCGGCGATCAATTGCGCGGAACCGCTAGTGCGGAAAAATCCTATAGGGTATCTCAAGGGCTAAAACCCTCTAAAAGTCGGCTTGATCGCAGCGCTGAAAGCGCTGCGCCACCCAAAGGCAAGTTTTCCAGAGGCGCTTGTTCAGCTCAAGTTCGTCCGCCACAGTCGGGTGTGATTGAAATCACAGACCGGTCAAACCTGCGCCGATACCGTTAAGGTGGATCGTTTTCATAGACTGTGAGGACCTTTTCGATGAGTATTTCTTCTCCGACCACCACGCGCGTTTTGAACCCCCAACTTGAAAACAAGATCATGAGCGCCACAGAGGCGGCGGCATTGATTCGGTCCGGCGACCAGATTGGCATGAGCGGGTTTACCGGGTCGGGATATCCGAAGACGGTGCCGATTGAGTTGGCGCACCGCATTGCGGATGCGCACTTCCACGGGCAGAAGTTTCAGGTGAGTGTGTTCACCGGGGCTTCGACGGGGCCGGAACTTGACGGAGCGCTCGCCATGGCGGGAGGGATTCATCTGCGGCTTCCTTACCAGTCGGATCCGGAGACGCGGAAGCGGATCAACGCGGGCGAAATGGATTACATGGATATTCATCTGAGCCATGTAGCCCAGTTTGTGGAGTATGGATTTCTGGGAAAGATGGATGTGGCGCTGATCGAGGTCACGGCGATCCTCGAAGATGGGCGGGTAGTGCCGAGTTCGTCCATCGGCAATAACAAGACATGGATCGATTGTGCGGAGCGGATCATTCTGGAAGTGAACTCGTGGCAGCCGATGGCGCTCGAGGGCATGCACGACATTTACTACGGCCTGGAGCCGCCTCCGAATCGCAGGCCGATTCCGCTGGTGCGTCCGGGCGATCGGATCGGCACACCCTATTTCAAGATCCCCACCGAAAAGATTGCGGGCATCGTATTGACGAATTCACCGGACCGCAATAGTCCGTTCAAGGCTCCGGACGAGGCTTCGAAGCGCATTGCCGGGCACATCCTGGAGTTCCTGAGCTGGGAAGTGAAGAAGGGCCGGATGCCGAAAAACCTGCTGCCACTGCAATCGGGCGTGGGGAACATTGCGAACGCAGTTTTGTTCGGGCTGGAGGAAGGGCCGTTTGAGGGGCTGACTTCGTATACGGAAGTGATTCAGGATGGAATGATTCGGCTGCTGAAGTCGGGCAAGGTGACTTCGGCCTCGGCGACGGCGTTTTCGCTCAGTCCAGCGATGCTCGACGAAGTGAATGCCGATATGGCTAGCTACCGCGAACGGATTGTGCTGCGACCGCAGGAGATTTCGAACAATCCGGGGATCATTCGCAGGCTGGGCGTGATCGCGATGAACGGGATGATCGAGGCCGACATTTACGGGAACGTCAACTCGACGCACGTGATGGGATCGCGGATTCAGAACGGGATCGGCGGGTCGGGCGATTTTGCGCGCAACGGATATTTGTCGATCTTTATGGCACCGTCGTCGGCGAAGAAGGGGACGATTTCGACGATCGTGCCGATGGTTTCGCATGTGGATCACACCGAGCACGACGTGCAGGTGCTGGTCACGGAAAACGGGCTGGCTGACTTGCGGGGGCTTTCGCCGAAGGAGCGGGCGAAGCTGGTGATCGAAAAGTGCGCGAGCGCCGAGTACAAGCCGTTGCTGCAGGATTACTTGTCACGATCGGAGCAGCTGTCGTACGGGAAACATACGCCGCATTTGCTGACGGAGTCGCTGAGCTGGCATAGCCGGTATCTGCGGAGCGGGAATATGCTGCCGAGAGAAGAGAATTAGGCGGAAGAAACCTCAGGGGCTAAAGCCCCGATCTATTTCTCGGCTTTAATGGCACGGCTGAAGCCGTGCCCTTCCACAAACCACTCGCGGGCAACAGATCTAACTCTAACGGCACAGCTGAGGCCGGGCCCTTCTACAAACCATCAGCAACGATGCTGCTCGCGTGCGGGACGGCCCCTTTGCCTTCTCCCAGGGCAGGCTGCGTCGGTCCCTACGTATTTCAGCGCGGCCAGAGCCAGCCGAAGGTTCCCGCGGTCAGTAGGGCGTAGACGAGGCCATCGATCATCTCTTTGATGGTCATGCTCCAGGTCTGCCCTTTCCAGATAGTGTTGCTGATGTTGCCCAGACCGTAGGCGAGGAAGGCGGCCGTCCCTACGATGCGAAAGACCGCGAGATAATACGTGCCAGGCGCAAACGTGTGCGCGGTGAGGTAAGCAACGAAGAATCCGATGATGAGACAGTAGGCGAACCACTGGCCGAGGAATTTTGGCATGACGGGCGGACCGCTGGGAAACACGGTGAGCATGCCTACCGGGCCCTGGTTGTATTTTTCGATCACGGCCGGGGACTTCATGTCTTTGTGGGTGGTGAAGGGGAAGATGTAGAGTCCGCGCTTGAGGCCTGCGGAGCGGAGAGCGGGGAGGATTTTATCTTCGTCCGGGAGTGCCTTATAGTCGCTGCGATGGTAGGGCAGCAGCATGTGCATGATGGAACTGGCGACGAAGACGATAACCGCCGAGAGCACGATCGGGAGCCAGAGAGCGGAGAGCGGAGTCATGCGGAGCCTCCTGGTGTTGACAGCAGCGCGTCTTGGGGAGGCTACCTTTGTAGAGAGGATGGGTCAAGGGGTTAGTAGAGAGGCGCCGGAGATCCTTCCCTCCGCCTGAAAAGCGGCTCCGGTCAGGATGACGCCCGCGATAATCCGCGGTATCACTCCCACAAAGTCGACGACTGCAAGATGAGCGCGGAGCCCCGTTCTGTGTGGGTGCCTCACATGAGCAGGTGCGCGACTCCGTCTCCTTGCATCTAAGGTAAAACGATGACGGCCGAAGGAGATCCCGCCCGTGTTCAAATCATTCACTCAGCGCACGAGTCCGTGCCACTCCATTCGTGGCTGGAAGAACTGGTCTCACGAAATGGCAGTGACCTGCTGCTGGTCCCGCTCGCACCAGCATCGATCCGCGTGGAGGGAACGCTGTACGTGATCGGAGACAGTCCTCTGACTGGCGACGAGATCGAAGCGGCGGTGCTGCCTGCGATGGCGGCGCATGCGCGCGAAGAATATGAGCGAACGCATATCGCGGACTCGTCGTATCGGGTGGAAGGATTGGGGCGGTTCCGCATCAATCTGCATCGTGAGCGGGGGCGTGCGGCCGCTACGGTGCGCGCGCTGCCGTCGAAAATACCAGCGCTCGACGAACTTCACTTACCGGCTGGGATTGCCGCTCTGGCCAAGTTGCGGCGGGGGTTGGTGATTATCGGCGGGGCTACGGGATCGGGGAAGACCACGACGCTGGCTGCGCTGGTGAACGAAATCAACCAGCGGGAGGCGCGGCATATTGTGACGATTGAAGATCCGATCGAGTACGAGCACAAGCACAAGCTGAGTGTGATCGAACAAGTGGAGATCGGGATCGATGCGCCGGACTTCCCTACCGCGCTGCGGGCGGCTCTGCGGCAGGCGCCGGATGTGATTGTGGTGGGCGAGATGCGGGATCCGGAGACGGCTCGGATTGCGCTTTCCGCGGCGGAGACCGGGCATCTCGTGTTCACGACGCTGCACACGACCGATGCGGCCTCGACAGTGTCGCGTATCGCGGATTCGTTTCCGCAGGAGCGGCAGCATTCGGTACGCGCCGAGATGGCGATGGCGCTGGCTGCCATGCTGACGCAGACTTTGATTCCGCGGCGGAACGGCGGCCGCGTGCCGGCGGCAGAACTGCTGATGGTGGGATACGGGGCGCGGCAGCATATCCGGAAGAACGCGCTACAGCATCTGCATCAGGAAATTACAATCACGCGCAAGCAAGGGTCGTTCACGCTGGAGGAGTCGTTGGCGCAGTTGGTGTTTCAGAATGAACTGCTGCGGGAAGAGGCGATGGTGCGGGCACTGCATCCGGAGGATCTGGATGTAATGCTGAAGGGAAAGGGATTCTAGAAATCGTCTCGGCAGTCGAGCCCAAAGACCCCACTTCTCGCAAAGGACGCGAGAAATGGGGCACCCGGCAGCACACGCAAGCAGGGTCGTGTAATGCTGAAGGCGAATGGATTCTAGGAGCAGTTATGCGAGGCCGCTCTGCCTGGCAAGAGCCAATGCTTCCAGCGCAGCGCCGCGCGCGCCGGCGGTATCTCCATTTGGCATGACGTGGATGGGAATGTCTGCCTGCTCCACGCGTTGGGTCGGCATCCCCGCGCGGATCTCCGCCAGAAACCACTTCTGAAATTCCTGACTGGTTTCGAGGACACCGCCGCCAACGATCAAGGCATCGGGGTCAAAAGTATTCACCATCTCATCGAAGAAAAGTCCCAGGGCGTGGGCCTGAACCCGGAAAATCTCTTTGCACATGGCATCCCCTTGATCGGCGAGGCCGCGCACGTCTTTAGCCGCCTGATGTGGTTCCTGCTTCGCTAAAGGATGGTCGGGATAGCGGTGCAGATGATACGGCAGCAGAGTCCTCTCGATCGCGGTGAGGGAGCACAGCGACTCCAGGTCACCAATTCTTCCGCAATTGCAATGGGGCTCAATGCCTGGAATTCCGGCGATGCTCTGGTAGGGAATTAACACGTGGCCGAGCTCTCCGCCGAACCCGTTCTTGCCCTTCACGACGTTGCCGTCAAGGATGATGCCTCCGCCATTTCCCGTGCCGACGACATCGGAAATCGACGTTTCGCGGCTATTGGTTCCGAAGATCGCGTAGTGCCCCCAGAGCGCCGCGGCATTCGCATCGTTCAGGTAGGAGACGGGCTTCCCGAGTTTGTGTGCCAGACCCTCGCGGATATCAAACCCCGCCCACGTGGGATGTACAAAGTTCGTGGAGCCGCGCGCGCTGAGACGGCCAGCGGCACTGGACGGCCCCGGAGTATCGAGGCCAATGGCGACGATCCGGTCAAGCGCAACGCCGGCAAGATCGGCGGCGATCTTCAGACCATCCGCAATCTGCTGGAGGCAGACCTCCGGCCCCCGCTTGGAAAGTGCCGGATGCTCGCACAGTCCCTCGATGAGGAACTGTTCTTTCGCGTTCACTAACGTGTAGTTGATTGCGGTTCCGCCCAGATCTACCCCAGCTACTACTTCCACGGTTTTGGTCCTCTATTCTCGATGACTTCGGGAAAAAGCTTAGCAGACTTGGAGGCACCGGCACATGACGCGCAGATTTTGACATTGACCGGGATGTTTGGCGGGACCCGCGAGATCGATGCCAAACTTTTGTCTGAGTCTGGTCCGGATCCAGCTCTCTGCGTCGGCGACGGAGCGAAACGTCATGGTCTCCCATCCAACCCGTTCGACGAGCGCTTCCCACATGCGCGTCAGCGCGTAACCGTGATCTCTGGGAGAAGCCACCGCGAGGAGCACGCCGGGCACGGCGTTGGCGGCGATGGTTGCATTCTGCGTTACCACCTCGGGGGCTGAAGCCCAAAACAGAAAAGAACGCTCTATCGCAGCGCTGGAAGCGCCGCGCCACCCAAAAGCGAGTTTTCACAGCGAGTTTTCAAAGTGAGTTTTCAAAGCGAGTTTTCAGCAAATTGTTAAGCCAAGGTGCAGGTAGCTGCACTTCCCGAGGCATAGGCATCCATTCCTCTGGAAGCTTCCTTACGCCCAATACGTGCGGTCGAGGCTACGGTACTGGATCGCTTCAGCGATGTGTTTGGGCTCCAAGTTAGCCGAGTCTTCCAGGTCGGCAACGGTGCGTGCGACTTTCAGGATGCGGTCGTGGGCGCGGGCGCTGAGTCCCTGCTGGGTCATGGCGCGTTCGAGCAGGCGTTCGCAATCGGCGGACAGTTCGCAGAAGGCGCGGATGTGGCGGGAGGACATCTGCGCATTGCAATAGAGCTTCTGGCGGGACGAGGCGAAGCGTTCGAGTTGCTTCTGGCGGGCGCGCACGACGCGCTCGCGAATCTTGGCCGAGTTCTCCGGTTCATTGGTGGAGCGCATTTCTTTGTAGTTCACGGCGGGGACGTCGATGTGGATGTCGATGCGGTCCATCAGGGGGCCGGAGATTTTGGAGACGTAGCGCTGGATCATCGGAGTGGTGCACTGGCAGTCGCGGGTGCGGTCGTTGTGAAATCCGCAAGGGCAGGGATTCATCGCGGCGGCGAGCATGAAGCGCGCGGGGAACGTGAGAGACATGGAGGCGCGAGCGATGCTGCCTGTGCCGTCTTCGAGGGGCTGGCGGAGGACTTCGAGCACGTTGCGGGGGAATTCGGGCAGTTCGTCGAGGAAGAGCAGGCCGTTGTGGGCGAGCGAGACTTCGCCGGGGCGCGGGATGACGCCGCCGCCGATCAGGCCAGCGTCAGAAATCGTGTGGTGCGGTGAGCGATAGGGGCGCGTTCCAACCAGGCCCGTGCCTTGGTCGAGCACTCCGGCCACGCTGTGGATCTTCGTCGTCTCCAACGCCTCTTCGAAGGTGAACGGTGGCAGGATCGTCGGCATGCGCTTGGCCAGCATGGTCTTGCCGGAACCAGGAGGGCCGATCATCAGGATGTTGTGGCCTCCGGCGCAGGCGATCTCGATGGCGCGCTTGGCGGTCTGCTGTCCGCGGACGTCTTTGAAGTCGACGTAGAACTGCTGCGATTCTCGAAGGAGCGAGTCGCCGTCCGCTTTGACAGGGAGAATGCCATTGCCCGTGTTCACGAAGTGGATCACGTCGAGGAGCGAACGCACTGGGTAGACGTCGACGCCGGCGACCATGGCGGCTTCTTTGGCGTTGGCTTCGGGGACGACCATGCGGGAAATTTTGCGTCCGCGGGCCTCGATGGCGATGGGCAGGGCACCACGGACACTGCGCACACCGCCGTCGAGGGAGAGTTCGCCAACGAAAAGGCAGTCGGACATTTCCTTCTTGGTGAGGCCGCCATAAGCGCCGACGATGCCGAGGGCCATGGGAAGGTCGAATCCCGAGCCTTCTTTTTTGATGTCAGCCGGGGCGAGGTTGATGGTGATGTGCGTGGGGGGAATGTCGTAGCCGCAGTTTTTCAGCGCGGCGCGGACGCGGTCGCGGCTCTCGCGGACGGCGGCGTCGGGCAGGCCGACCGTGTGGAAGTGGTCCTGATCGCACTTGATGCCGGAGCAGTCCACCTCGACCTGGATGATGTTGGCATCGATGCCGTAAACGGCGGCGCTGAGAGTTTTGTAGAGCATGAGGTCGAAATCCCCGCCCTTCGACTTCGCTCAGGGCAGGCTTTCTCGCACAGAACGCGAGAAACGGGGCACTCGGGGACACGGAGTCCTGAAGTACCAGATACCTACCTTATGGATTCGAGGCTGGCGTTGGCTGTGACGGATGTCACCAAGGGGCTGTGGAAAACTGGCCTCGCCAAGCAGCCCTCAGCGGCTAAGGCGGGCGAGTTCTGTGTCGCCTGACGGCCCGACTAAAGTCCGCCCTTCCCCATCGTGCGCTTTCCTATGCACGAGTTCCATTTTGCGAACAAAAGGACGAAGAAAGCGGTGGTTCCGCCGAAGAGTATAGAATTAGGATGGTTTTTTAGTTAGGATCGGCAGTCTTCCCTCATGAGCCTGGACCCCGTTAATACCTCGCGTACCCCTCGCCCTCCCGGCAATCTGGATCGAGAAGAATCTCAATTATGGCGGTGGGCCCTGCTGTTCATGGTCCTGCTGTCGGTGGCGCTGGCGGGGCTGCTTTATGAGCGGCTGGAGAACATTCCGTTTCAGCTCCGCGCCATTCCGTTCGGGATCTTAGCTCTTTCCATTCTGTTCGCGGTGTATGCCTACGGGCGGCGACGCGAAGTTGGCGAACTGAAACAGTTGTTGCACGGACTGCAGGAACATGTGGGGGCAGCGCCTTCGGAAGAGCAACTCGACCAGCTCAGCCAGGTCATCATGCGCTCGCAGCGCAACTTCAAGGAGTTGATCGACTCCTTTGATGATCCGGCGTGCGCGGTGTCGCTCGACGGCACGCTGCGGACGGTCAACAAGCGCATTACGGAGTTGACCGGACTGTCGTATTCGGAACTGGTTGGATGCAAGATCTACGACCTGATTGAGGAACCATCCCGGGAAGAGGTAGAGCGCGGCCTGGGGCGCTTTCTGGAAAAGAAGCGGTGGGCGGGTACGGTGCGGATCCGGCTCAAGAATAGTACGCGCCCACTTTATTTTGAATGCGTCTTGAATGGCATTGTTAAAGGCGATGAGGTCGTAGGCGCGAGCATGCTGGGGCGCGACGTCACCGAACAGCGCGAGAAGGAGATGCGCTTTACCGAATTGTTCGAGACCCTGCAGGAAGGCGTGTACTTCAGCTCGCCTGAGGGACACTTGCTGGACGCGAATCCGTCTTTGGTGAACCTGCTGGGATACACGGAGAAGCGGGAACTGCTGGCGGTGGAACCGGAATCCTTGAATTTCGACGCTGGGCAACCGGTGCTAGGGCGGGCGGTGGACGACCGCGGGGGCGTACGCACGCGCGAGGTCAAACTCCGGCGCAAGGATGGAACCGCGGCGGTGTTTCTCGATTCCTCACGCGCGGTTTGGGATACTTCGGGAAACATTGTGCGCTACCAGGGAACGCTGGTCGACATTACCGAACGGCGGAAGATGGAGCGGCAACTGGCGCAGCAGGAGGAGTTCCGGGCGCGGCTGCTGGAAAGCTTCCCGGATCTGATTCTGGTGGTGGATCTCGAGGAGCGGTATACGTTCGTGAGTTCGCGGGCTCGCGATCTGCTGGGCTACGAACCGCAAAACATGCTGAGGAAGAAGATCTCAGAGCTGGACGATCATTCCCCGGAGCTGGCTGCTCTTTACCACAATATTGTTTCCGGCAAAGAGGTGTTCGCATCGGCGGAATATGGAGCGCGGCACCGCGATGGAAACTGGCGGACGATGCGCGCCGCAGGCAGCCAACTAGTGGATGCGGATGCGAAGATCAGCGGAGTCATTGTTTCGGTGCGTGACATTACGCTGGAGCGAAAGCTGGAACAGCAGGTTGTGCAGAGCGAGCGGCTGGCGGCTATGGGCGCGATGATCGGTGGCGTGGCCCACGAACTCAACAATCCGTTGACCACCATCATGGGCGTGAGCGAACTGCTGCAGGACACCGAGACCAACGAAGGATCGCGGAAGCAGCTTGGAATGCTGCAACAACAGGCGCGCAAGGCCGCGGAGATCGTCCAGAACCTGACGTATTTCTCGCGGCCACCGGCTCCGGGCAAGAGCAGGATCAACCTGGTTGAGGTGGTGGAGCGGACGTTGAACCTGCATGCGTATTCGCTGCGCAAGAACAGCATTACCGTGGACTTTCTGAAAGAAGCTGGAGTGCCGTATGCGCTGGGCGATCCGCACCAGTTGATGCAGGTGTTTCTGAATCTGATTGTGAATGCGGAGCAGGCCATCCGCGAGGCTCGGGATAAAGGGACACTGCGGATTCGGTTGGGCAAAGGGGACAACTCGGTGTGGGTGAGCTTTCACGATGACGGGCCCGGCATCCCGAAGGAGAACCTGGCGAGCATCTTCGATCCGTTCTATACGACGAAGCGGCCGGGGCGAGGAACTGGGTTGGGGCTAAGCATCTGCAAGTCGGTGATGAAAGAGCACAACGGCAGTGTGGAAGCGGCGAACTCTCCCGACGGGGGAGCGGTGTTTACGGTGACGCTGCCGGTGTCGTCCGGAACTATGTAATGTCCTACGGGCGCCTCGCGGCAGTGTAGGTCATCGTGCTACCGCGTTTTTTGTCTAAGGATTCCACTCGCATTGACTTGCCGTCTTTGGATACGGTCATGCGAGCAATTGTCGTGACTTTTCCGTCCTGCTTATCAGTTTCCTCGAGCGTATACTCGTCGACGAGTTTGAGCGAGACCGTGGAGTGGGAGTCACCGTCTGCGGGATAGTCCTTGCCGTCAAACTTTACCTCGTAGCTCATGCTTCCGTCGGAGATCTTCATTCCATTGGCGATGCTCTGATACGTAGTCAGAGTGCCGGCGCTGGTCGCGTTCTTGACGGTCTGCATGCTCCACTTGCCCGAGAGAGCGTGCGAACCCGCAGGCCCTTGGGCGAGTCGAGTGAATCCCGCTTTTCCGGTAACGGTTTCCGCCGCAGCCGTGTTCGTGAACTCCTCTGTCATCGTTCGACCGTCCGGCGACACTGTTTCCACGCACTCGAACGTAGTGTTGCCATCCTTCTTCATGGTGAACTTGATCGAACGGTTATCCACGACGCGAACCGCCAGAGTGTCGTACGGATGACCGGTCACCTTGTGATCGATCCCGTCGGTTTCCACGTCAACCTTCGGGACGCAGGTCTCGCAGTGGTAGGTGCCTTTGACGAGCAGATATTCTTCGGGCGGGCCGGAGAACTGGAGTGTGTCCATCTTCATCTCCCAGGTACCGTTGAAACGTCTTTGGGCGTGCAGAGTAGAACTCGTCAGCAGGAACAGCAACGCGAGCGGAAGAGAATTCCGCATGGAAAGCTCCGTAGGTCTGATCACAGACGATTGGATGCGTCCACCGAGCTCTGCGAAAACCTGACGGCCGAGGCGGCCGTCTCCACATAAGCTCATCTCCACCTGAGCTTGTCTGCAGCTGGATATTCCTAGCGCTCGACCGCCATGGCTACCGCGTTGCCTCCACCTAGGCAGAGGGCGGCGATGCCGCGCTTCACGTCGCGGCGGATCATCTCATAAATCAGCGTGACAAGGACGCGCGCGCCGCTGGCGCCGATGGGATGGCCGATGGCTACCGCGCCGCCGTTCACGTTGACCTTGTCGGGATTCAGGCCCAACTCTCGCATGACACCCAGCGCCTGGACAGAGAACGCCTCGTTGAGTTCGTAGAGATCGACGTCTTCATTCTTCCAGCCAGTTTTTTCCCAGATCGTGCGGACGGCACCAACGGGAGCCATCATGACCCATTTGGGTTCGACACCACTGGTCGCCTGAGCAACGATGCGAACCATGGGCTTCGCGCCGAGTTCGGCCGCACGCTTCGCGCTGGTGACGACCAACGCCGCCGCGCCGTCGTTGACGCCGGGAGCGTTGCCGGCGGTGACGGTGCCATCTTTCTTGAACGCAGGCTTCAGGGCGCGCAGAACTTCGATGGTTGTGTCTTCTCGGGGGCCTTCGTCCTTGTCGAAGATCGTTGGAGGTGCGCCTTTCTTCTTCGCGGGAATCTCGACGGGAACGATCTGCGATTTGAAGCGGCATTCTTTGATCGCAGACAGCGCCTTGCGGTGCGAGTGCAAAGCGAACTCGTCTTGCTCCTCGCGCGAGATGCCATATTTCTCTGCCACGTTCTCGCCGGTGATGCCCATGTGGTAGTCGTTGTAAACATCCCAGAGGCCGTCGTGGACCATGGAGTCGACGATCTGCGCATTGCCGAGGCGGTATCCCTTGCGCGCTTGCGGCAGAAGATAGGGAGCGTTGGTCATCGATTCCATGCCGCCAGCGACGACGATGGAACTGTTTCCGGTCTGCACCGCTTGCGCCGCGAGAGCGACAGATTTCAATCCGGAGCCGCAAACCTTGTTGATTGTCATGGCACCTGTCGCGGGAGACAGTCCACCGTAGATTGCGCCCTGTCGCGCGGGATTCTGACCGAGTCCGGCGGAGAGGACGTTGCCCATGATGCATTCATCGACCTGCGCAGGATCGACACCTGCGCGTTTGACAGCCTCGCGGACAACGATGGCGCCGAGTTGCGGAGCGCTGACGTCGGAGAGGCTGCCTTGAAATTTTCCGACGGCGGTGCGGCAGCCGGAAATGATGACTACATCGTCAAAAGAGGCCATGAATCAAGCTCCCGCGAAGATTTCGCGACCTCATTATAGATGCAAGAGAGCGCGAATGCGTCGCATGCGGAGGCAACGCGACGGGTTGCGTGTGGTGGGATGAGAGAGTGCGGTTCTTGCCGACGTGTGCCGCGCCGGATGCAGTTCTTGACGCACACGCGGGATGAAAACCGCTCGCAACTCGACGCGCTCTGCAAAATTCTTGTTGACTTTTGCTGCTGAAGTTCTCTCGGCGTGACTTTGGTGTCACAACCAGCGCCGATCGATCATCATTTTTTTCTTGACTTCATTTTTCATTAACTCTATACATCAACTAGTTGCAGTAGAAGACCGCTGCAACATTTTCCATGAAAAATGGAAGGGAGAATAGGAACAATGGCAACCAAGAAAAAGGCAAAGAAGAAAAAGAAGCATTAAGAAAGTTCGGTACGAGTAAACAAGGGGACGCTCAAGAGCGTCCCCTAAGTTTTTTTGTGGCGGAAATTCTTCGGTAGGATGTGGCTAGTTCGGGCGCTTGGCGGCGGTCTCCACGGGATGCGGAATCCGCTTCTCCTTCTCAGGACACAGACTCCGATAGGCACAGAAATTGCAGTGAATCCCAGGCTTCGCTTTGAAGAGGCCGTCGGCAATTCCTTGGGCAGCGGCTTCAACACGGCCGCGGGCGGCGGTCAGTTGGGCCTCCGTCCGCGTGGTGATGACAGGGACGTTTTCTTCCAGGTTGTAGAAAATCAATGCGCCGACGGTGAAACCCCATTTTTCGCGCGCCGCGATCGCGTAGAGGGACAACTGCAGGCTCTCGTCGGCGTTTTCCTGATCGCGGGCCTTGCCGGTCTTGTAGTCGACGATGGCCACGCTGCCGTCGGGCCGGCGGTCGATACGATCGATGCGGCCGACGACCACGGTCTCTCCCACGCGGATCTCAAAGGACTGCTCGGTGTGAAGAACCTCAAGCGATGGAAGAGCCCGTGCCTTGGCGAGGAATTCGTACAACTGCTCGACTCCCTGTTTTTCATAGAGCTCGTGCTGGTAGGCCTCGTGAATCTTGGTGTCTGCCAGATCGAGGCGGAAAAGGTCGATGAGTTCGTCGTTGGTCTTGGGCCGCCCGAGGTTTACAGAATCGAAGTACGTCTTCAGCACACGATGGATCGAAGCTCCGTACTGCATCGCAGCCGCGGGCCGGTCGGATAAGCGCCAGTCGCGGTCGAGTTTGAACTGCAGTCCGCAGCGCTCGTAGGTGTCGACGGCGGACGCGCTCAGCCGGCTATGCAAACCCGGGAGGACGGGGAGTTCAAACCATACGTTCGTCTGCGACTCGGCCGGATATGCGACCGAGGCCGCGCCGAAGAGATCGAGTGTTTGCTGTGTGCCGCGCGCCGGGATCGCGGCCAGCCAGCGGGAGAGAGTCTTATCCTCGATCAGATCGCGCATATATCCGGCGGGATTCTTGTTGATTTTGCCGGTTCCCTGCTTGGCGTAGATGTGGAGCGAATCGCGGGCGCGGGTCATGGCGACGTAGAACAAACGGCGCTCTTCCTGGTCGTGCAGAGTCTTATCGTCTGCCTCGGTGATGGAATCCTGGTCTCGCAGCTCGCACGGAAAGGCGACCAGGGTTTCTTTGTACGAAGCCGGAAACGCAGGCGGATTGGCGCGGAGGATGAAGACGTGGGGGAATTCCAGTCCCTTGACGCCGTGCGCGGTCATGAGGCGGACGGCGTTCTCACTTTCGCGAGCTTCCATCGGAATCACGCCGCCGGCCTCGCGGAAGAGTCCGAGATAGTCGACCAGTTCTTCCAGTTCGGTGGTCTTGTTGACCTTCTTCGTTTCCCAGCTCTCTACGAACTTTAAGGCTGCCTGAAGAATGGGCGAGGAGGCATCGAGCGAAAACTGCTTGACGATGATGTCGAGCGCGGCGCGCGCCTTGGCGGCCTTGCGGCGGATTTCTTCGCGGGTACGCTGGACCGCCGCAAGCACTTCGGCACCGCCACTGACGCGACCGAGGGCGGCAGAGAGCGGGACGACCTGGCTTTCCCGGTTATCGCGGGCAATCGAGCGCATGACATTGCGAAGCTGTTCGGGATCGACGTGAAAGCATGGGAGAGCGGCCACGCGGAACAGGCTGACGTCATCCCCAGCGGAAACAACCGCGTTCAGGCAGGCGAACAGGTCGCGAGCCTCGGGAGTGTCGGAGATGTCCATGCTCTCGATGACGAAGGGGATTCCAGCTTCGGCCAGTTGCTGCACGACATCGTCGCGCTGGTAGTGAGAACGGTAGAGGATGCCGAAGTCGGACCACTTGCACTTCGATTTCTTCTGCGCGTCGCGGAGTACGGCAACCAGGTCGGGGCCTTCGGCGTCTTTGCTAGTAAGAACCACGACCGCAACCAGAGGGCTGGGGAGTTGTGTTCCAGCTTTGAGCGCCTCCTCTTCGCGGGCGGACTGAAGCGGAGCGCGGCGGTACACGAGTCTGCCGTCCACATGTCTCGCGAATACCGGGGGATTCTTGTCGATCAGGGCGAAGGCGCTGCGGAGGATCGGCGTGGTGGAGCGGCGATTCTTTTCCAGAACAACTCGTTTGGCTTTGGGGAAATGACGGTCGAACAACTCGAAGGCCGCGCTGGACGCGCCGCGGAAGCGGTAGATCGCCTGGTCGGGATCGCCGACGGCGAAGATGTTTCCGCCGGGTCCGGCGAGGCGGGCGAGAATCTGAATCTGGGCGAAGTTGGCGTCCTGGAATTCGTCAGCGAGGATGAAGCGGGCCCGGGAACGTGCCTCGGCCAGAGCGCTTTCGTCGCCGTGCAGCAACGCATGCGCGCGCGTGATCATGTGGCTGAAGGTTCCGAGATTCTCGTCCTTCAGCCATCGCTCCATGGTCGTGAATACGCGGGCGATCTCGCGGCAGCGGCCCAGGACCTCTTGGTCATCGAGAACGACCTTGGATTTCACGACGCGCGGGATGGGAACCTCTTTGCGCTCCAGTCGCTCCACGTACTCGGCATACTTTTCAGGCGTGACCAGTTCGTCGTGGCAGCGGCTGACAAACTCCAGCAGGTCGTTCAGGAACTGGGGGACATTGGCGGCGCGGATGTAGTACTCAAGGCGCAGTTCGCGAATGCGGCGGCGCAGATAGATCCAGAGATCTTTATCGTCGAGGACACCGAAATCCTTGTGGACACGCTTCAGCATGTCGAGGCAGTAGTCGTGGAAGGTGGCGGCGTTCACTTCCCTGCTGCCAATCAACTTGCCCACGCGGTCGCGCATCTCCTTGGCGGCATTGACGGTGTAGGTCAGCGCGAGGATCTCGTGCGGCTGGGCGTGGCCTTCGCGGACCAGGCGCTCGATGCGGTGAGTCAGGACTGAGGTCTTTCCGGTGCCGGCGCCGGCGATCACTAGCATGGGTCCGTGAACGTGTTCGATGGCTTCGTGCTGGCGATCGTCTGGAGTGAATCGAGCGGGACTAGAGTTGGACTTCGACGGCGGCATCTGGGGTCAGGATACCACCTGCCGGAGGTGTGCAAAGTGGGACGATCGTGGCGCGCGATTTGCCCGGCCGCCAGCATACTCGGTGGGCTCAGCAACAGCCGCCTCGGAATTGCCAACGAATTTCTAGTTGCCGGCGTTCGCATCGACTTCAAAAATACCGAAAGTGTTGCCCTCGGTGTCGACGAAGTAGCCCTGCCAGCAGGTCTTAGGAACGGCGAACTTAGATAGTGCGACAATGCCGCCCTGCTTCAGAATTGTCGCGGCGGTTGCGTCAAAATTCCCTACCTCCAGCGAGCAGACAAAGGCGTTCGTGCCCGATTGCGGCGGAGGCGTCTTGGCCGGGCGCTGGAGCAAGCCACCACGCGAACCTCCGGTCTCGATCGTCCAGTATGGAATGGGAGCGCCCTTGACCTCGGAAAATTTCCAGCCAAAGATTTGGGAGTAGAAATTGAGCGCGCGCTGGGTGTCGTCGGCCTGAATTTCGAAGTAGATGTGTCCTTTGTTCATAGGCCGATTTTCTCGCGGGAAGGGCCCAGATGGCAATCAGGCAAGTTCTGAAATCGCGATCGCAGTGGCGGCGATGGCGGCTGTCTCGGCGCGCAAGATCGTGGGCCCCAGGGAAGCGGAGGTCCAGCCGGACTTCTGGAAGAGTTGCAACTCGTCTTCCGCCCAACCGCCCTCGGGACCGACGGCTAGAACGATCTCTCCCGCAGGTTGCGAGGTGAAGATATCGCGCAGCAGGATCTGCTCTTCTGATTCCGCGAGGACAATGCGCAGGACGCTCGTGACGTGGCTGACAACATCATGCAGTTTGGTGGGCGCGGCGATCTCTGGCGGGGCGGCGCGGCGGGACTGCTCGGAGGCTTGCAGGGCAATCCTGCGCCAGCGCTCAACGCGTTTCGCCGCGGCTAACGCAAGGTGCGCGTCGGTGCGGCGGGCGATGACCGGAACAATTCGAGAGACTCCCAACTCGGTGCATTTCTCGATGGCCCACTCCATGCGATCGAATTTGAAGATGGCCAGCAGGAGCGTGACGTTGGGGATGTGTGCTACGGAGACTTCATCGCCTAGTTCGAACTCGACGCGGCCTTCCTGGATGGTCACGATGCGTCCTCGGCGGACTACGGCGCCGGTAGCGATATCGAATTCCTGACCCAACCGGGCGCGCAGGACGCGGATGAGATGATCGGCATGGTCGCCGGTGAGGGCGGCGTGGGTGCCTGAGACTTCATCGGCGATCCATCGGCGGCGGGTCATGGGGATCGAGGGTGCGCCGTCAATCGCGGCGCAAGAGGACTCTTCTTTCGCCCCGATGGGGCTGATCAATTTGTCGTTGCTAAACCCCACGGCTTGCGCCGTGGCTGCAGTCTTTCGCCGCTCCGCGGCTGCGCCCGGACCACCTGCGGCGGCCTGCTTGGTTATCCGAAAATGTCTTTCATTTTGCCGAGCAGCGAGCGCAGCATGGGCTGGTTGTCGACTTTCGAAAGCGCGTCGAGTTCCAACAGCAACTCCTTTTGGCGCTTGTTGAGCTTGGTCGGGATCTGAACGAGAACCTGGACATACAAATCGCCCTTGCCATGCCCATTCAACACGGGTACGCCTTTGTTGCGGATGCGGAACGTGGCTCCGGGCTGCGTGCCGTCTGGAACTTTCAGCGTGTGCTCGCCTTCCATGGTGGGTACTTTGACCTCCGCTCCCATCGCGGCCTGCGCTACAGAGATCGGGACTACGCAGTGCAGGTCGTTACCTTCGCGCGCGAAGAAGGGATGCTCCTTCACGTGCAGCACGACGTACAAATCTCCGGCGGGGCCGCCAAACTGGCCGACTTCGCCCGCGCCGGAGAAGCGGATGCGCGTTCCATCTTCGACGCCTGCAGGAACTTTGGCGTCGACGGTGCGCTGGCGCAGAATACGGCCTTCGCCTTTGCACTTCGGGCAGGGATCGGTGATGACACTGCCTGAGCCCTGGCACGTGGGACAAGTGCGGGCAATGCTGAAGAATCCCTGCTGGTAGCGGACCTGGCCGCGTCCGTTGCAGGAGCGGCAAGAGGTCGGTCCCTTGCCGGGGGCTGCACCGGAACCGTGACAGTCCTCACAAGCCTCGTGGCGGCGGACCGTGACGCGCGACTCGGTTCCGAAGAACGCTTCCTCGAACTCGAGCGTCAGGTCTTCGCGGAGATCGGCGCCACGCTGCACGCGGCTGCGACGGCGTCCGCTGCCACCTCCGCCGAACATATCGCCGAAGCCGAAGAATTCGCCAAAGATGTCGCTGAAATCCTGGAAGACCGTGGGATCGAAGCCGCCGGCCTGTCCGGAGCCGCCGCCGAGTCCGGCGTGGCCGTAGCGGTCGTAAACGGCACGCTTGTCGGTATCGGCGAGCACGGCGTAGGCTTCACTGACTTCCTTGAACTTTTCTTCCGCATCCGGATTATTGGGATTGCGGTCGGGATGGTACTGCAGCGCGAGCTTGCGATAGGCGCTCTTGAGTTCGATCTCGGTGACGGTGCGGGTCACGCCCAGCACTTCGTAGTAATCGCGTTTTGCGTTCGTGGTCAGAATCAACCTTCCTTCAATGAAAAATCCAAATAGCCTCGGCGGCTAAAGCTGCATGTCCTACGCGCCGGCAATCGCAACGCTAGAAGCGTTGCGCCACCCGAAAACAAAACCTGCAACCGCTAATTTCAGGGGTTCTTGGCAACCTTGACCATCGCCGGACGTAGCAGGCGGTCTTTGATCTTGTAGCCGCGCTGCAACTCCTCGATCACCTCGTGGTCGGCCACGTCGGTGGTTTCCACCATTTCGATCGCTTCATGCACATGCGGATCGAACTGCTCGCCCTTGGCGGGGATGGCCTTTACTCCAACTTTGGCGAGCGCGTCCTGCAACTGCTTGTAGATTAGTTCGACGCCGTTGCGGAAGTCGGCAGGCTCCGACTTGACTTGCAGGGCCCGCTCAAAGCTGTCGAGAACCGGGAGAAGTGGCTTGATCGAATCGGCCGCGGCGTAGTCGCGGAAGTCCTGCTGCTCTTTCGAGGCACGGCGGCGGGCGTTTTCGAATTCAGCCTGCGCGCGGGCCAGGCGGTCGAGCAAGGAGTCGCGCTCGGCCTTCAGCTTCTGCAATTCTGCTCCCGGACCGGAAGCCTCGCTAACTGCAGATCCGCCGGCAGCGGTTTCCGACGAGTTCTCGTCGCCGTCCCCGGGAGGAAGTTCGTGTTCCAGATCCAGTCCTGCCATTTCTCTTTCCGATTTTCCGTTTGCTTTCTTCATAACAGCATTTGCATTACTCCGATTCATTCAAGATCTTGTCGAACAGGCGCGCGATGTACGAGACCGCTGTGATGGTGTGCTGATAGTCCATGCGCGTGGGGCCGATCACGGCCAGCGATCCCATGACTTCGTTGCCGGCGTGCGCAGGGGCTCCAATCAACACGAAATTCTGCATCGACGGAAGGGCCTTGTCGAGTCCTATCACAACGCGCACCGCTTCCTGCTTCACGTCGAGATATGCCCCCAGGAGTTGGACGACCTTTTCCTTTTCTTCCAGCGTCTTGAGCATCTCCTGCAGGCGCTGCCGGTCCTGATCGCCGGTGACCAGGTTTGAGGTGCCGTCCACGAAGACGACTTGCGACCCCTGTTCGGCTGCCAGGGCGCCCTGCTTGTAGAGCTGTTCGATCGAGTTCATCAGGCGGTCGTACTCTCCGCGTTCCTTCTCGAGGCGACGGGCGAGTTCGGCACGCATCGACTCCATGGTCCAGCCACGGAAATTTTCGTTGATGTAGCGCGCGGCCAGGTCCAGTTCCGATTGCGAAAGATCAAGACGCAGCACGCGGTCGCGCACCAGGCCGGATCGGGTCACGAGTACGGCTAACACTTTCTGATCACCGAGGCGCGAGAAATAGACGTGCTCGAGCGCATTCTTCGGGCCGCTGGTGGCTACCGTCACGCCGACGTTGCGCGAGATCAGCGAGAGCACGTGCGAGGTGCGCTCCATGAACTCCTGCACGTCGGTGATCCCGGCCAGCGAGTCGGAGATCATGGTCTCTTCCTGCGGAGCCAGGCGGGCGGTGCCGGAGATTTGTTCGACGTAATAGCGGTACGCCTCGGTCGTGGGCACGCGGCCGGCGGAGGCGTGCGGCTGCTCGAGGAAGCCGGCGTCCGACAGGTCGGCCATCACGTTGCGAATCGACGCGGGGCTCAGCCCTTCGCGGTTCGAGCGCGCTAGCGTGCGGGATCCCACGGGCTCGCCGGTGGAGATGAAGGTCTCCACGATGGCGGTCAGGATTTCGCGTTCGCGATTCCCGATATTGGGGTCAGCAGGCATAGTCAGCAGGTCTAGACAGTCTTGTCCGTTGTTTCAATCCAAAACGGCGGCAGCCGGGGGAGGAAAACCGCGTCCAATTCATTTTACCTAACTATTTTAGATGCAGCAGGTTGGGTTTTGGACCAAAGTTGAGGGTACAGTCTGGATTCTGGGAAGGGGCTTGGGCCAAGGTTTCAAGGTTTCAAGGTTTCAAGGTTTCAGAGTTTCAAGGTTTCAGAGATTTAAGGAGTTCAAGAGTTCAAGCTTAAGATCGGAGGTTGAGTTTCTCCAGTCTCCCGCGTTGTTCGAGCGCTTTGAAACCTTGAAACTCTGAAACTTTGAAACCTGAGACTAGCCCTACTGGTATGCTCTATCTCTTCGCATGAAATCCAAACCTCACATCGCGGTGATCGGAGCCGGGGCGTTCGGCGGGTGGATTGCCCTGCATCTTCTGGAGCGTGGGCCGCGGGTTACGTTGCTTGACGCCTGGGGGCCGGGGAATTCGAGGGGGTCTTCGGGCGGGGAGACGCGGGTGATGCGCGGGACCTACGGACCCGATCAGCCTTACACGGAGATGGCGGCCCGCGCGCTCAAGCTCTGGGCGAAGTACGAGCGGCGGTGGAAGCGGCAATTTCTGCATTGCACCGGCGTGCTGTGGATGGCTTCGGGGCACGACGACGCGTTCGAAAGCGGGTCGGTCGAGGCGCTGCGCGCGGCGAAGATCAAGTTTCGGGAACTGTCATCCGCGCAGATGCGGAAGCGCTGGCCGCAGATTAACTTTGAAGGAATTGAGTGGGGAATTTTCGAGCCGGAGTGCGGATATCTGGATGCGCGCGCGAGTTGCCAGGCGGTCGTGGACGCGTTCGTAGAGGCGGGCGGCAAGTACCGGCTGGCGACCGTGCCCGCCGATGTCTTGGAAAGCGGGCCTCTGCACAGCCTCGCGCTCTCCGACGGTTCTCACCTCAAGGCTGACTATTATGTCTTCGCCTGCGGACCGTGGCTGGGGAAGCTGTTCCCGCAGGCCGTCGGCGATCTGGTGCAGGCCACCAAGCAGGACATTTTTTTCTTTGGCACGCCTGCGGGGGATGATAGGTTCAGCGACGCGCATCTGCCCGTCTGGGGCGATCATCGCGATCACTTCTTTTACGGCATCCCAGGAAGTGACCGCCGCGGGTTCAAGATCGCCGACGACACGCGTGGGCCGGCCTTCGATCCCACCAACGGCGAGCGCGTCGTGAGTCCGGAAACGCTAAGAGACATTCGCGAATATGTTGGTTTCCGCTTCCCTGCCCTGAAAGATGCGCCTCTAGTCGAGACTCGCGTCTGCCAGTACGAGCAAACTCCCGACAGTCACTTCATCATCGACCGGCATCCGGTGGCGGCTAATGCGTGGATTGTGGGTGGAGGCTCGGGGCACGGGTTCAAGCACGGGCCTGCGGTCGGGGAGATGGTGGCGGAGATGATTTTGAAGGAGCGCGAGCCGGAGGCGATCTGGCGGCTGGAGCGGTTCAAACGCTGACACCCTTGTCATCCTGAGCAGCGGTTTTGGCTGCGAAGGATCTATGCACTCCCCGGCAAGTTGCATAGATCCTTCGCGGCAAAAAGCGCCGCTCAGGATGACAAGACATTGGGCGCGGTGCCGGACCTACTGGATCTGGATCACGCTAGCCGGGGCGTTTGCCTTGATCTCCGCTGTGCGCATGGCTACGTTCTTCGCGAATTCGTAGATCGACTTGGCGTGCGGCGAGTTTTCGCCTTCCAGAACAACCGGTGTGCCGCCATCGCCGGACTTGCGCACTTCCGGATCGAGCGCGATGTTTCCCAGGAACGGCACGCCGAACTGAGCTGCCATTTTTTCGGCGCCACCGCGGGAGAAGATGTCCACTTCGTGCTGGCAGTGCGGGCAGGTGAAATAGCTCATGTTCTCGACCACGCCCACGACGTCCACCTTCATCTGACGAAACATTTCGATGGCTTTGCGCGCGTCCTGCAGGGAAACGTCCGAAGGAGTCGAAACCACCACGGCGCCCGTCAGCGGGACGGTCTGCACCAGCGAGAGCGCGATGTCGCCCGTGCCGGGTGGCAGATCGACGATGAGGTAGTCGAGTTGTCCCCACTCGACCAGGCCCAGGAACTGGCGCACGATCTGGTGCAGCATGGGGCCGCGCCAGATGATGGGCTTGTCGCCGGGATTGAGGAATCCGACAGAAATCACTTTCAGGCCAAATGCCTGAATCGGTTCAATGCGATTCTCGCCAACCATGCGCGGCTGGGAGTTGACACCCAGCATGAGCGGGACGTTGGGGCCGTAGACGTCCGCATCGAGCAGGCCGACTTTGTGTCCCATCTTGACGAGAGCGACGGCCAGGTTCACCGACAGCGTGGTCTTGCCCACGCCGCCCTTTCCCGAACCGACGGCGATGATGGCGTCGACACCCGGCAGCGGCTGCGGGCCCTGCGGCGTCGGACCCTGTCCATGCTGATGCGGCATATGTGCGTTCAAAGGATCACACTCCAGATAGGGATTGCGAAATTGAAGGTGAGGCAGAACCCCAAAGATCGATTATACAGGCGGTGGCTGGCCAGAGCGGAGTTTGGCCATCGTCTAAGATCGCCACGGATTTGACGGATCATCACGGATAAATCAATAGCTTGATTGATTTTGATCCGTGATGATCCGTGAGATCCGTGGCGTCATTTTTCAATAGCCTTCGCCTTCCAGGCGCACTTTGCCCTTGAACATGCGGAATAACAGGGTGAAGTAGCCGAGGGCTAGGATCATGCCGAGGATCCACCAAGTGAAGCCGACCGCCAGGCCGTGCTCTCCAGCGGCGGTGTTGTAGATGGTGAGGTTCAGAGCGGGATCGGTGCTGGCCGGCAGGACCACGGGATAGAGGGCGAAGGCCGCGCCTACTAGCATGCCAACGATGTACAACGCCGAGGCGACGAAGGCCATTTTCTCGGCGTGCTTAAGAATGCCGTGCATCATGACGGCGAGGCTGCCGAATACGAGGACAGGGATCAGGAATCCGATCGCATGGTGCTTGTAGTTCTCTAGCACTCCAGGACGGATGGAGACGGTCGCCACTAATCCGACGACGGTCAGAAGCAGTTGGACCGGCCATGCCCACAGCGCTACGGCACGGGCCCGGCGGTTTAAGTCGCCTTCGGTCTTCACGGTGACGTACAACGACCCGTGCGCGGTTAGCGTGACCAGCGCGATCACTCCGGTGAGAACCGTGTACCAGTCGAGGATCCCGTTGTTCGTACCGGCGATCCCTTGGTTCACACGGAAGTTGGTCCAGAGCGGCTCGAAGAAGAACTCGTCGGGACCGAGAGGAACACCGCGGACAACATTGCCCAGGGCCGCGCCGAAGAAGATCGTCAGCAGCAGGCTGGAGACGCAAAAGATTGTGTCGAAGAATCCCAGCCAGACGGGATTCTTCATGTGCGCGCGCAGTTCGATGCCGATGCCGCGCAGCATCAGCAGCCAGAGGACGATCATGAGCGGCAGGTAGAAGCCGCTGAAGCTGGAGGCGTAGAGCAGCGGAAAGGCGAAGTAGAGCGTGCCTCCGGCGGCAAGCAGCCAGACTTCGTTGCCGTCCCATACGGGGCCGATGGCGCGCATAATGGTGCGGCGCTCGTCGGGCGTGCGGGCGGCGCCGAGGTAGATCACACCGGCGCCAAGGTCAAAGCCATCCAGCACCACGTATGCTGCCACCATTACTGCGACGATCATGAACCAAAGGGTTGCCATCGTAATCCTCGTTTGCCCGCGGGGGCTAAAGCCCTTTATTGCTAGCCTTGATGGCACGGCTGAAGCCGTGCCCTTTCACGTTACCGACTTGCCTCCACGCCCGAGGCTGCGCCCTTCCTGTTTCTGCCTCGTCTCGGTAGGCTGAAGCTGGCCCTTCCCGTTCTTGCCTTGCCTCGACGGCTGAAGCTGTGCCCGTCGCGAAACCACTTCTGACGTATGTCGACATCAAACCTCGTCGGCATGCGCCTCGCTTACTGCGTGTGGCGGCGGGACGCCGGCGCTACTAATGTGATCCTGTTTCGGCTTCTGGGCCTTGTTCGATTTCGCGGCGGACCAGGAACAGGAACAGGATGCCGAGTACTGTGTACATGCCCATGAATCCCAGCAGGGTGAACATGCCGTTCCCTGCTGAGACTGTTTTTGAATAGCCGTCGGCTGTGCGCATCAGGGAGTAGACCAGCCAGGGCTGCCGTCCGATTTCTGCCGTCATCCATCCGGCGGTATTTGCGATGTACGGGAACGGCAGGGCCAGCAGCAGGATCCACAGCATCCAGGGGCTGGAAAACAGCTTGCCGCGCCACAACAGGAATGCCGCCACCACTGAGATTGCAATGAAGATTGTCCCGAGGCCGACCATGATGTGGTAGCTGAAATAGAGCAGCGCGATGTTCGATGGCCACTGATCTTCGGGGAAGGCGTTCAGGCCCTTCACCTCGGCTTTCCATGCGCGATAAGTCAGGAAGCTGAGCGCGTTGGGAATCACCAGTGGATTGTCGATCTTGTGCTGATCGACGTTAGGCTGTCCGATCAGCACCAACGGCGCGCCCGGCTGCGTTTCGAACAATGCTTCCATTGCGGCTAGCGTGACCGGTTGATTCTCGGCAATCATGCGGCCCTGGCCGTCTCCGGTAGGAAACAGCTGCAGGACGCTGAAGATCAGGCCCGCCACCACTCCCACGCGAACAAAGATGCGGCCGTACTCTTCAAACTTGCCCGACAGCAGGTAGAACGCGCCCACCGAGGTCATGACGAACGCGCCGGTAATCACGGCGCCCGACATATTGTGGGCATACTGCCACCAAGCCCAGGGATTCAGGACCAAAGCCCAGAAGCTTGAGAGCTGCACCGATCCGTCGGCGGCCTTGGCGTAGCCCACGGGATGCTGCATCCAGGCATCGGTCGCGATGATGAAGAATCCCGACAGCCACGATCCCAGACACACGGCCACCGCCGACCACCAGTGAGCCCGCGGGCTGAGCCGCTTCTCTCCGTACAGGAACAGGCCCAGGAAGGTGGACTCCAGGAAGAAGGCGAACATGCCTTCCATGGCCAGAGTCTGGCCGATCACGCCTCCGGCAAAGCGCGAGAAGTGCGACCAGTTCGTGCCGAACTGAAATTCCATGGGGATGCCGGTCACCACACCCAACACGAAGTTAATGCCGAAAATCCGGGCCCAGAAGCGCGCCGCCTGGTGATAAGTCTCATCATTACGGCGCAGGCCCAGCGTTTTAAGTACAACGATGAGCGGGGCCAGCCCCATGGTGAGTTGGGGGAACAGATAATGGAAGGTGACGGTAAAGGCGAAGTGAAGGCGATGAACTAAGAGCGCACTATCCATGAAAAACCTCGACGCCCCGATAGGCTAAACGGTTTGCAGCGGGTCTTTATGTGATGCGAGTCACAACAGTCTGCGAAAATCAGCGCACTTTGCGCCTCCGTTCCAATTCGGAACGCCGGATTTCACGTCGTCGACCGGCGTCATCGTAACGGCGCTGCTGCTCATCGGTCTCGGGAATCACTGGGGCGACTTTCAGGTGCTTTCCCACAGGATCGATGGCTACAAAAGTAAGGTAGGCCGAGGCCACGTGCTGGGCGGTATCGGCAATGTAGTTCTCGACGAACACTTTCACGCCGACTTCCATCGACGTGTGGAAGACGCGGTTGACGGAAGAGCGAAGAATGACGAGATCGCCGACACGGACCGGGACGAGGAAGTCGATGTGATCGACGGAGGCGGTGACCACATAGTTGCGGGAGTGACGGTGCGCGGCCATGGCGCCGGCCAGATCGATCCAGTGCATGAGGCGTCCGCCGAGCAGGGCTGCAAGCGGATTGGCGTCGTTCGGGAGAACGATTTCAGCCATCTCGGATTGCGAATCCCGGACCGGGCGGGGGGCCAGCGGGTCGTGCGTCATGCTTGTCTTCCTTTCAGTTGCGGCCGGTCTCTCTCAAGCTTTCTTTTTCAGGTATGACTCCAGAAAACATTCTGCCATCTTCTGGATGCGGGCGTCGTCGTGGCGGACCAGCCAAGCCGCCTGCGACAAGTCGAATTCCAGATCGCCATGTTCGACGGGTCGATGATTCCGTTCGCAGACATAATGGAGAAGAAGGACGCGGGCAGGAACAGCCGTGGCTTCTCGGGGATCGCGGCGGGCGGCCGGATCCCGAGGAGCGGAAACGGCGAATCGCACCGCATCCCAGGCGCACATCAGAGGCGACCAGCTACAGCTGCTGGCATATCCCAGATTGCAGAACACCTCCAAAATGTCTTGCGGCGGAACTTCGCCTTCGTGGCCGGGAGCCGTGCAATGACCGCACCATCCGGCGCCGAGCGGAAGTCTCGCGGGATGCGGCCAAGTGCCGTTTTCCAGTCTCGACACCGGCATAAAGTACGGGCAGGTCAAGTTTCGCGCCTCGGGCTCAAGAATTCTTGGGACTGGCAATTGTAATCAGTTGCCGGAGGTCTGACCAGTTCTCGGCGAAGCTACCAGCGCTATGGTCTGGCGGTTGTAGTAATCTCGTGATCAGGGAATTGCTCCACTTTCTCCGACACCATGGACCGCATCGCCGCGCTTAACGAGATCCTGACAGAAAACCCCAAAGATGCGTTCGCGCGTTACGGACTCGCCATGGAGTACTCTAAGCAGGGCGACCTCGACCGGGCGCTAGCCGAGTTCTCGATTCTGCTCGAGGGCTATCCCGACTACACCGCCGGATATTTCATGGCGGCGCAGACCCTGGTGAAAGCCGAGAGAGTCGACGACGCGAAGAAGATGCTGCAGGATGGCATCGCTTCGGCGCGGCGGACCGGCAACCTGCATGCGCAATCGGAAATGGAAGCGATGCTGGTGGAGCTGGGATAGAACAGGTTTCAAAGTTTCAAAGTTTCAAGGTTTCAAGGTTTCAAAGTTTCGAGGATTCAACGATTTCTGAACATATGGTCTTTAAGACTTTGAAACCTTGAAACTCTGAAACGTTGAAACCTATTTATTTCACCATTCTTCCCATCGCCCGCTCAACCAAGTACGGGAACAGTTGATAGAGCTTCACAGGCACGTGCATCGTCCAGGGAACAATCACTTCCCGCTTCTGCTTCAGGTATCCGTTAAGAGTAGCGTGGGCAACCCGTTCTGCGGTGATGCCGCGCACTGAGCCGGGGCGAACCTTCTTCAGTTCGTTTCCTCGAACCGCATTTTCGCTGAACGCGGTGCGTACATAGCCGGGGCAGACTGTGAGGACGTGAATGCCGTCGTTCTTCAGTTCGACCCCGGCGGCCTTGCCGATGGCATTGAGCGCGAACTTAGTGGCGCTATAGGAGGCGTGAAACGGCACGGGGATGTGGCCGGCGACGCTGGAGATGTTGATGATCGATCCGCCGCCCTGCTGGCGCATCACCGGGATGACAGCCTGCATGGCCGACATGGCTCCGAAGAAGTTGGTTTCGAACATCTCGTGGCACGCCTGCATGTCGGCCTGCGCGACGGAATCGAGCAGGCCGTGGCCGGCGTTATTGATCCAGACATCGATTCGCTTGAAGTGATGCAAGGTCAGGGCGAGGACGCGGTCGATCTCCTCGGAGTTGCGGACATCGCAAGAGAGGGCGGCGGTGCGGTCGAGACAACCGATGCGCGTGCGAGCAGCCTCGGCCCGGGCAGCATCGCGCGATAGCAGGACGACATTAGCTCCCTCCTCCGCAAAAAGCTTGGCAATTGCTTCGCCGATGCCCATCGAGGCGCCGGTGACCACGACCACTTTCCCGACAAGTTCCATGCTCGGGTTGTATTCTCCACGACGCGGCAAGTCAAGATGCGGGGCGCGCAGAGCCAGGCGGCCGATGTCGTACAATCGTTTGATTCCGTGCGCCGTGGTACCGCCGCCGTCTCGGCCGCTGTAGCGGATGCATCTTGTTCCCACATGCGAGGCCAAGATGGCCTCGCGACCGCCGGCAGGATGCCGGCGCTACAACTTGATCGTCGGAGTCTTCGTGGCCCTTCTTCCTCTGTTTCCGCTGGACGTAGTGTTGCTCCCCGGCACTCCCCTGCCCTTGCACATTTTTGAGCCGCGATACAAAGAAATGATTGGGGAGTGTCTGGCGAACAATGCTCCGTTCGGCGTGGTGCGCGCCCTGGAAGAGGGCCTGGCGGAGGTGGGGTGCACCGCCGAGATCGTTAGCGTCACAAAAGAGTATCCTGATGGGCGCATGGACCTGATCGCCGAAGGGCGCAAGCGCTTTGAGGTGGTCGAACTGAACCAGGACCGATCCTTTCTGCGGGCAGAAGTGTTGCTGGTGCCAGACGAACCGGTTACGTCCTCCGAGGCGGATAAGGCACGGGCCATTCAGGTGCATTTGGAGATTCTCTCCCTGGCGGGCGCCGTGCAGGACCTTTCCGCGGCCGACCAGAGCGCGCTTTCGTTTTACCTTGCAGGCTCGCTGCCGCTGGATCTCGACTTCAAACAGAAGTTGCTGGCGATGCGGTCGGAGAGCGAACGAATCCAGGCGGTCGCGGCGTATCTGGAAGGCATCCTTCCCAATCTGCGGCGCGCGGCGCGGGCTCGCCAGAAGGCCGGGGGCAACGGGCACGCTCGGTAGTTTTTGGATCTTGGGTCTTGAGTGGTGGGCTTCGGCTCGGGACCGCACGACACAACGCTCTTCCGCAGCGGCGCGTATAATCGGGGAAAGTTTGGTTGTGGGGGGATCCTTTCATGAGTAGTCTTCCGCGCACGCTGGGTGAACTGCGCCGCAGTATTTTCTCCGAAGAGCGCTTGCGCACACGCCACGTTAAAGATGAACTGCGCGAGAACCTGACGGCGCGACTGCGCAAGAACCACGACGCCGCGGTGTTCCCCGGGATCGTGGGCTACGAAGACACGGTCATACCGCAGATCGTCAATGCCATTCTTTCGCGGCATAACTTCATTCTGCTCGGACTGCGTGGCCAGGCGAAAAGCCGCATCCTGCGGGCGTTGACGACGCTGCTCGATCCGCACATGCCGTATCTGGCGGGATGCGAAGTTCATGATAATCCCTATGCTCCGATCTGCCGGCGCTGCCGCGAGGAAATCGCGCGGCTTGGGGACGATTCACCGATCGCTTATCTCTCGCCCGACGGCCGCTACGTGGAGAAACTCGCTACGCCGGACGTGACGATTGCCGATTTGATCGGCGACATCGATCCCATCAAGGCGGCGCGTGGAGGGCACGAACTGTCGAGCGAACTTACGGTTCACTACGGGCTGCTGCCCCGCGCCAATCGCGGCATCTTCGCCATCAACGAACTGCCGGATCTGGCAGGAAAGATTCAGGTGGGATTGTTCAACATCATGCAGGAAGGCGACGTGCAGATTAAGGGATACCCCATTCGCCTGCCGCTCGATGTGGCGCTGGTGTTCAGCGCGAATCCGGAAGACTATACGGCGCGTGGGAAGATCATCACGCCGTTGAAGGATCGCATCGGCTCGGAGATTCGCACGCACTATCCGGCGACTGTGGAAGAAGGCATTGCGATCACAGCGCAGGAGGCATGGACACGGCGCAACGGGCATCCGATGCATCTGCCGAACTACGTGCAGGAGGTGATCGAGCGCGTGGCCTTCGCCGCACGCGAAGACAAGAAGATTGACAAGCGCTCGGGCGTGAGCCAGCGGCTTCCGATCTCGGCCATGGAAAACGTGGTGTCGAATGCTGAGCGCCGGGCGATTCGCAACGACGAGAAGCTTGTCGTGCCGCGGATTAGTGACGTGTATGCGGCGCTGCCGGCGATTACCGGCAAACTCGAACTGGAATACGAAGGCGAGATGAAGGGCGCGGACCACGTGGGGCGCGAGTTGATTCGCGCGGCGATCGCGAAGACTTACGACGAGTACTACACCGGCGCGAACGTGCAGCAGATCGTGCAGTGGTTCGATCTGGGCGGCGAGATTCAGCTGTCGGATTCGGTCCCGGCCGAGGAAGCACTGGAGAAGCTGAAGGGGATCCAGGGCTTGACTGACAAACTCGGCCCGCTGAGCGTGACGCAGAAAGACAGTCCAGAGCAGCAGGTGTCGGCGGCGGAGTTCATCCTCGAAGGGCTGCACGCGCACAAGCGCATCGGGCGTAGCGAGGAGCGAGTGTTCAAGGCTGGAGAGAAGAAGCCGGAGGCTGTACGAGAGAAGTCATTCGAGCCGGAGGAGAAGCCGTACCGGCAGAGAAGGCAGTTTAACTGAGCTGCGAGCTGCGAGCTTGAATCGCAGTGCTGTTGCAATCCGTTTTTACTCGCGACTCGAAGCTCACAGCTCATAGCTGCATTATGAAACGCATTCGCTACTCCAAATACGTGCCTGATCCCGCGGGCGAGATGAGCATGGAAGACCTGCTCAGCGCGCTCTCGGATTACCTGCTGCAGAGCGGGTTTCAGGAGTCCATGTGGTACGAAATGCCCGAGGGCGAGCAGACGCTGGATGAACTCAAGCGAGCCATCGAGCAGGCGCTGATGAATGGGGAGATGTTCGACGAGAACTTACGGGAGCAGATCGAGCAGATGGTTGCAGACGGGCAACTCGACGAATTGATCGAGAAACTCATCGAGCGAATGCAGCAGGAAGATTATATTTCGATCGACGAGCCGCATGATCCCGCGCGGCAGTCCAGTGTCGGCGGACAGACCGGCGAGGCGCAGCAGGCCAAGTTTGAAATCACCGATAAGAGTCTCGACTTTCTCGGCTTCAAGTCGCTGCGGAATTTGCTCGGATCGCTCGGCAAATCAAGCTTTGGACGGCACGACACTCGCGATCTAGCAACTGGCATCGAAACCAGCGGGTCGGCGAAGACTTACGAGTTTGGCGATACGCTCAACCTCGACATCACGGCGACCCTGTCGAGTGCGATCCAGCGGGAAGGCCTCACGCTGCCGCTGAATATCGAATACTCAGATTTACAGGTGCACCAGTGCGAGTACCAGTCGTCGTGTGCGACGGTGCTGATGCTTGACTGTTCGCATTCGATGATTCTTTACGGCGAAGACCGGTTCACTCCCGCGAAAAAAGTTGCGATGGCGCTGTCGCACCTGATCCGCACGCAGTATCCAGGGGACTCGCTTTCGCTGGTGCTGTTCCACGATTCGGCGGAAGAGATTCCGCTGTCGCAACTCGCGCGGGTGAAGGTCGGGCCGTACTACACCAACACGCGTGAGGGGCTGCGGCTGGCGCAGAGAATCCTGCAGCGGCAGCGCAAAGACATGAAGCAGATCGTGATGATCACCGACGGCAAGCCTTCGGCGCTGACGCTCGAGGATGGGCGCATCTATAAGAATGCGTTCGGGCTCGACCCGCTGGTCGTGAGCCAGACGCTGGAAGAAGTATCGAAATGCAAGCGGGCGGGCGTGCTGATCAATACTTTTATGCTGGCGTCGGATTACGGGTTGGTGCAGTTCGTGCAGAAAGTCACCGAGATGTGCCGCGGCAAGGCCTACTTCACGACGCCCTACACGCTGGGGCAGTATCTGCTGATGGATTACATGTCGCGGAAGACCAAGACGATTCATTAACCCGAATCACGTAGCGGCGGACGCACTCGTCCGCCAGCGATGCGAAGCGAGGAGCCCCGGACGAATGCGTCCGGGGCTACGTGTTTGATACCATTTTGTAAGACATGGCGAACTGCATTCGATGTGGGCGGCAACTGCCGGCGCTGACGCTGGGGAAGAAGATCTGCCAGTGGTGCGTGCAGCACGAGGCCGCGCAGCGGGGCGAAGAGGGTGGCGACGCGATTCAGCCGGTCATGGCTGCGCCATGGGTCCAGCGCGAAGGCAGCGTCTCACTGACTCAAGTAATCCTTGGCGCCAATGTGATGGTATTCATCGCGATGGTGGCTGCCAGCGGTCCGTCGATGGATTTCACGGGACAAGTGATGGTGCACTTCGGCGCCAACTTCGGCCCTTATACCTTGTCGGGCCAATGGTGGCGCCTGCTCACCTACATGTTTCTGCATGGCGGCTTCTTCCATATCGCCATGAACATGTGGTGTCTGTGGAATCTGGGCGCGCTTTGCGAGTCTCTGTACGGACGATTTACCTATGCCGCTATTTACCTCATCACGGGAGTCGCTGGAGGGCTGGCGAGCGTTGGGTGGAACCCCAGCGTGCTCAGCGTTGGCGCTTCGGGAGCGATCTTCGGACTGACAGGAGCGCTGATTGCTTCGTTCTATCTCGGCGAGTTTTCGCTGTCGGGCATCTCTATCAAGGGAACGCTGAGCAGCCTCCTATTCTTCGCTGGCTTTAGTCTTTTTCTTGGCAAGGTTGTCCCTGGCATCGACAATGCCTGTCACGTCGGTGGACTCGTCAGCGGATTGATTCTCGGCGCGCTGATTGCGCTCGCCGCGCCGGACCGCGACAAGCCCATGGCGCGCATTGGTATTCTGCTCTTCGTGGTCGTCCTCCTGGCGGGAAGTGCCGTAGGCGTATATCGCTGGCGCGGGGCCGGAGTGCGCTTCGGTGCGATGGATGCGCAACGGAACCTCGACCGGATGATTGGTGAGTTTCAGAAAAACGTGCAGCAGAAGCCGCAGGATCCCTCGGCGCATTACGCGCTTGCGCGCGCTTATTTCAGCAAAGGACAATTTCCTGAAGGCGAGAGCGAGTTGAAACGCGTGCTGGAACTCCAGCCGCAAAATATTAAAGCTCGCAGAGACTTAGGGGCGGCCTATCTGAGCCAGTCGCAGCCGAAAGAGGCGCATGCTGAATTTGCGAATTGGTTGACTCAAGAACCAAACAACGCGGAGGCGCATGTCTGGCTCGGAATGGCGCTGTCCGCTGAGCAAAACCCTGACGCAGCGATCGATCAATACGAGACGGCGCTGAAACTTGATCCGCAGGCAGAAGGTGTGTACTACAAGATCGGCATTTCCCAGGCTCAATTGAAAAAGTACGACGACGCCATCGCCTCTTATCTGAAAGAGCGGGGACAAACCGGCGACGATCCTGACTTGGAAGACGCGCTCGCCGACGCATATCAAGCCAAGGGCATGCAGCAGCAAGCGCAGGATGCGCGGAACAAGGCTGGACAACTCAAGGGCCAGAACACAGATTGACGTTCACAAACAACGGCCGAGCTATGCTCGGCGGACAGCCGGGGGGCGGCTGTCCCCACATACCCAACTCCCCATGTCAACCCGTTAGCCTTTCGTGATCTCCCCCACTGCCCGCCACGCCTGATTGATCGCCTCATCTGTGTAGGCATAAGCGCCGGCGTCGGAGTTGGCGATGGCGATTCGTCCGTGGGGCTTGCGTGCGACTTCGCAGGGAGTTTCCCCGCCCTCCAGCCAGAACGGATCGAACAGCGAGTTGTATTCGTAGGCATAGCCGTGGGGCCAGCGGTTGACCGTAATGGCCGCGATGTCGCGGGCAGGATCGAAGCCTCCGGGACCTAGCGTGCGGGCCAACTGGTCGCGAATCTTGCGCTCCATGGTCTCGAACGTCGTGGTGTAGAGTTCCATGCGGCCGATGCGGTGCTGTTCCCGCGCTGGGCGTCCGGGACGGCACGCGGCCTTCATCATGTGGACGACGATGGGCTCTTCGGGCTTGCGCGCACACTCGTATCCGCCAATGCTGACGGGCAAATCGAGGTTCACTCCGGTGTGATACATGCCCGGCGCGTAAACCGAATTCACTCCCAGCTTCTGACATGAAGTCCAGTTCCGCAGGACGACGTTGGTATAGAGAAGAGGAACTTTCTGCGCCGAGGCCAGCGCTTCTTTCTGCTTGTCGGGAAGTTCCTCGCAGATGTATGGGATCACGACGTGCCAGCACGCAAGAATTGAGTTCTTAGCTTTAGCGGTGTAGACCTTGCCGCCGCGCGCGTAGCTGACCTCCACTTCCTTTGCGCTGACGGCGTCGCCTAAATGCTTGACGCGAACCGCCGTGCTGTTCAAGCGGATGCGCACAGGCGAACTGGAGTCGTCGAGCTTCGCGTAATTCGCCTTGGCCAAAACGACGTCCGACGAAGAGTTCCCGGGAATCGCATCCGGAATCAATTTGCGAACCAGGAGGCGCGCGATGGTGGCATTGCCGTCGGGGAAGTGAAAGAAGTATTTCTCGGCTTCTTCGTCAGGGATGGCATCGCGGTTCATCCCCTTGCCAGGCGAAGGCTCCAGATTCAGGCCCTCGAAACCAGGCAGGTCGAATCCCCACGCGTCCTGTGCTGCAACCGCGTCGATGCCCACGCCAAAGAGACCGTGTGGAAGGGCTTGGTAGAACTTGATGATGTCCTCATGAACGCCGGCAGTGTCTTTCAGAAAGCTGGCATAACTCATGCGCGCGAGTTTGGCTTTCTTCTGGTCTGAGGTCAGTCCGGGGAAATAGTCTTTCGGTTCCTGATACAGGCGCATCAGGTCGCGCTTGGCTTGGTCAGCAATCGGAGCATCCGCGAGAAACTGCTTCAGCATCTCGGACGACGGAGCGGCCGCGTCTTCGCTCTCGCCTCCGTTGCGCGGATTGGGATTGATCACGAGTTTGTCGACTCCGAAGGTTTCTTTGTCGAAGAAGACTTTGGGGCGCATGCCGGCTGCGGGATACAGCCTCTTGTTGAGGTACTTCGAGTACGAGGACACGTCGATGCCGAGTTCTTCCACGACGCCTTTGGCCACAGGGCTGTAGGGAGCAGGGCTTTCGATGGAAAACGTGCCGCCGAAACCGAGGCGGAAAGCGCTGCCGACACGGAATTCGTTGCGCTTGGCGTGTCCGCCGAAGTCGTCGTGGTTGTCGAGGATGAGAATGCGGGCTTTCGCACCGGTTGCTTTGCGGTAGAAGTGCGCCGCGGCCAGGCCGCTAATGCCGCCACCGACGATGATCAGGTCGTAGGTTTCGCCGGTGTCTTCAGGCTTGCCCGCCGAATCCCAGAATGTGCCGTCGCGCAAGGCGTGAGCCGCGTCGAAGGAACCGGGGTGGCTGCCACGCATGCCGGTGAGGGCGGGCGGGTAATAGTTGGGAGAGGTCTCGGGACCGACGGCGGCCTGGCCTGCGCCAAGCCCGGCGGCGGAAAGGTCCCACGGCATCATGGCCGCGCCCGCCGTCACCGCCACGCCGTTAAGAAAATCACGGCGCGTAATCTTGCGCTGCATCCCCAGTTCCCGGTCCCGTGAATCGTGCACGATCTCCTCCGCAGAATTCTGTAATGTCCTCGGGCGCTAAAGCGCAGGATGATGACAGAGGCGTCTATCGCAGCGCTGGAAGCGCTGCGCCACCCAAAAGCACTGGCCAGCCAAGCTTGCGTCACCACGCGAAGCAGATGAGCTACGACGACGAACCGCTGTCCGCTTTCTTCACGGCCAGTTCCGCGGCCTGGAATCCGATGCGGCTGTGCGTGCCATCGCAGAAGGGCTTGTTGACCGACCCGCCGCAGCGGCAGAGCGAGAACGCGGTCTTGCCAGTGAGGTCGTACGGGGTACCGTTCACGTCGACTAACTCGATGGATCCTTCGGGAGCCTCGACCCGGAACGGGCCATTGGGTCTGACAGTGATTTTTACCTGTGCCATAAATGCAATCCTCCAACCTTACGGGTTTCTAGTAGGGATAAAAGATATCACTAAGCGGGGGCGCGTGTCGCGTTTGCAAATCTTTACTCAACGAGGATCAGAGCAGACGTCGGGACCATTGTGGGTTGCAGTGGTTGGGAGCAAACGGTAGGTGCGGGGTCTCAGGCCGCTTCGACGCGCACCGAACTCAGGCTGCGGTAAAGCTGCAGGCAGTCGTCGATCATGCGTTTGGTGGTGAAGCGCTCGCGGGCGCGTGAGTAGGCCAACTCGGCGTAGGCGCGGCGCATGGGACGGTCCGCGTTGAGCATCTGAACATTTTCGGCGAGGCTGGCGGCGTCGTTGGTGCGGAAGTAAAGAGCGGCGTCTCCCCATATCTCACGAAAGTTTGGAATATCATTGGCCACGATGGCGCATCGCGAAAACGCGGCTTCGAGCGCCGCCATGCCGAGCGGTTCGTAGCGCGCAGTCGCTGCGTAAATGGAAGCGCGGCTGTAGAGAGCGCGCAATTGTGCTTCGGTCTGCGGACCGCGGATCGCAACCGATGTCTGGTCGGTCGAAACTTTTACATCGGCACGAATCGGAATACGGGGCATGGGCACGGTGTGCTCTGCGCCGACAATACAGACCGGGACAGAGTACGGTTGCTGCGTTAGGAGATAGACCTGCTTGCCGGCATCGACCATGCGACCGACTGCCAAAACGCAATCGTCCTTGTTGACGTAGGGATTAAAGAAGATGGGATTGCGTCCCGGGTAAATGACTTCTGCGCGCTGTGGACGTCCGTAACAGGCGGAAATACGATCGAGCATCCAGACTGAAGGGGCGACGACTGCATCCGCACCGGCCAGGCCTGCGAGCACCGTGCTACGGTACCAGGTCAGCGAGCGCTCAAACCGCGGAATATGGTTGTGGACCGCTTGCGTCCAGGTGATCAGATCGCCGTGCGCCATCACGACGCGGGGCACATCGACCGGCAGGTTCCCGTAGCAAAACTGGTTGAGGTGCAGAACGTCGGGCCGCAGTTCGCGCACCAGCGCGGTGAGAAACTCGGACGATTCGGGCAGATCCTCTTCCGCCTCCTGCATCCACTCGAGATGAAATGCCGTGGGGCGGTAATCGAGGCCGTGCAGGTGATCCATCCAGCAGGTTTGCTCGGGCAGGGGAATTTCGCCGAAGCTGACCAGAGTGACGCGCACGCCGCGCGTGACCAGTCCAGTAACGAGCTCGCGGGTGTAAGTCCATGAACCCGAGAGCGAGTCGGCGGTGACGAGGACGTGCACGGAACCTCCTGAGGAAACTTGCGGAATGCCTTGAGGGACTGGGGTTCCGCGTTGCAGGCGCGACCATTTTAGTTTGAATCGGGCTGGACGGGAAGGGATTTGCGCGATACCGCTGTGCAAAATCTTGCACGGCGACACGCAGTGACTCCCACGCCGGGCTTCGCCCTGGCTGGACGGCCGGGGCGGCCGTCCCCACATGGTTCCTCTTCTACTTACTTCTTACTTCCACTCAGAACAAGAACTTCAGGGCAAACTGGATCTGGCGCGGGGCTTGAGCTTCGAGAATCTGGTTGAATGTTGGCGAGCCGATGTCGCTGTCGGGCAGATGGAAATTCGGGTGGTTCAGGAAATTGAAAAATTCCGCCCGGAACTGGAATTCCTTGCCCTCGGCCACGCGAATGTTCTTGAACGCCGAGAAATCCCAATCGGCATAACCCGGACCCTGCGCGATGTTGCGTCCGGCCGTCCCGAATTGCTGCACCGGCGAGTTGGGGTCCTGGGTTATTCGCTGAAAGGCACTCGCGTTCAGCCATGCGCCAGGAGTGCGCGGTCCGGAGTTGGGATTCTGTCCGGGAACCAGGTTAGGCCGGTTGGAGAAGAATCCGCTAATTTCCGGCGCCGAGCCTTGGACCGAAAAGTCGGTGGAATCGAAGACCGTGAACGGCGTACCGCTCATCATAGTGACGATTCCGTTGATCTGCCAATCGCCGAATGCATGCTGATACCAGCCATGAGGTTGTCTCCAGAAAGGCAGACTCCACTGATAGCTGAACACAAAGCGGTTACGAGAATCGAACAGGGAGCGGCCGCGCTCGGCACCGAGATCGAAGGGATCTTGTGCGAGATCATTCTCACCGGCCACGGGCTTCGCCGCTGAACCGGTCATATTGAATGACGAAGCGTCATCAATGGTTTTCGAGTAGGTGTACGAGGCGAGAAAGGAAAGTCCGTGACTGAAACGCTTGGTCAGGCTCGCCTCCAGCGCGTTGTAAGAAGAATTGGCGATGCCTTCGATCAGGCCCGTTGACGAGTACGTGCAGGGAGGAGACGTAGGCGCCAGTGTGCATCCGGAATGAATACGCCGGAAGTCCGCGTTGCTGGAGGTTGAGATCGGGTTTCCGCTGGAGTCGACTCCAGGAATGTAGATCGCCGGATTGGCTTCCACGAAACGCGGCAATTTGGTTCCCTTGGTTCCTACGTAGCCAATTTCGAGCAGAAGATCGGATCCGAGCGATCGTTGCACGTTCAGGTCCCAGTCCTGCGAATAGGGCAGAGGAAGATTCGGAGCCAGCGTCAGGTTGGTCAGCGGGGTTGCGAAAGTGCCGTTGGGCGGCGGGTTGCCAAAGTAGGGGTCGGGAAAATTGAGAAACGTGGTGTTAGTCAGGCTGATCTGCTGAGTCTGCAAGAACGGAGGAGCGCTGATCGGCGACTGCAATGGGCCGCCTTGTCCGGTGTAGTACGGCTCGTGAAAGATTCCATAGGCCGAGGTCACCAGCCACTTTGAGCTCCCGGTCGGGTCCCAGGCGAATCCGACGCGCGGGGCGAATCCCTTCTTGAAGGTTGGAATCAGACCGGCGGGAACGCCCGGATCCCCGGGATAAAGCAGATCTTCGGGCGCATTGGGCATGACCTTGGACTGGCGACCGGGAATCCAAAGCGTCTGCCGGTTGTGGATTTCCGTGTAGGGGAACGGGAGTTCATAGCGCAGGCCGATATTCAAAGTTAGACGCGACGCAGCTTTGTACGTATCCTGCGCGTAGCCGTTCAGGGAATTGCCGCGGATGCCGCGTGAGAAATCGCCCCGGCCCTGCAGGAAGAACACAGGCTGACCAAACAAGAAGCTGGCGAATGCGTCGGGCGAGACGGGAAAAGGCGCGAAGACAAAGAATCCGTTGCTAGCAATACCCTGCAGCACGTTGACCTGCAGGTGCTGATAACCGCCTCCGAACTTGAGTTCGTGGCGTCCGTGCACCCAACTCAACGAGCCGGAATAGTCAAAGGCATTTTCGTAGGTATCGCGTGGCCCCGTAATCGGATCGCCGATCGTGGTGTAGCCATTCACCTGGATGAACGGAGGACCGATGGCTGCATCCAGGCTCGGTTCGTAGCCAAAGCCAAGGCTGGCGGGAGTCGTGTGATTTTCGCTCTCGCCGTAAAGGAATTTATTGCGCAAGAACGAGAAGCGGAAGACGCCAATCATTGCGGGAGAGAACGTGTGCGTTTCTTGCGCCACGAAATTCTGCGCCCGCTGATCTTGCCCAACGGGGAACCCTGGCACGCTCGCGCCCGATGTGGCGATGGGGTGGAACTCCGTGCCATCGCTGTAGGCATACCGGAAGTTCAAGACGTCGGAGTTCCCAAGGTACTGATCCAGCCGCAGTCCGAACTGATTGCTATCCTGGTGCACGACTTGCGTCGCCGTGTAGACGTTGGTTCCATTGTTGGGCGACGGAAAATAGTTCAGGAGATTCTGCGTGAGGGTACTGATCGAGGACATGTCGAACTGGTTATTGGGATAAGGCTGATTGAGAAAGACATTGAAGAGTTGATTGTTGGGATTGTTGCAAAAGCCGCCGGTGAAACCTTCCGGACAAATTTCCGCAAAATTCCCCTGCCGCTCGGCTTTCGAAGGCACGGTGGATGAATCGGTTTCGCCTTGGCGATTGCGAAAGCCCTCGAAGTATCCGAAGAAGAAGCTTCTGTCCTTGCGGATGGGGGCGCCGAAGGTGCCGCCGAATTGATTTTGCTTAAGAGGCTCGGTGGTCGTGCCAAAGTAGTTGGTGGCATCAAAAACATCATTCCGCAGGAATTCCCACAGCGCTCCGTGGTAGCTGTTGGTGCCCGAGCGGGTGATGATGTTGGTCGTCGATCCCAGCGTATTACCGAACTCAGCGGAGGCGTTGTGAGTGAGAATCTTGAACTCGGTAATAGCATCCACGGGTGGTTTAAGAACGAAGCCGCCGTCCACACCGTTGAAATTGTTGGCTCCGTCGATCAGGAAGTTGTTGGACTCGGGGCGCTGGCCATTCACCGCGTAGGCTTGGCCGTCGCGCAGCGATCCGCCTGCCTCTGCCAGACCCGGGGTAAGAGGCACGACTCCCGGCTGCAGCAGGCCAAGCTGCGTAAAGTTGCGCCCATTGAGCGGCAGGTCAAGCACTTCGCGCTCCGACACCGTCTTGCCCAGACTGGTCACCGTGTTCTGTATGAGTTGAGCGTCGGCTTGCACGTCGACGTGCTCGGTCTCCGCTCCCACAGCGAGGCGGACGGGAATGGTTGCCGTTTCGTTTACGTCCAGTGTAATTCCCTGTTGGATGTAAGTCTGGAAGCCTTTGCCCTCCACCTGCAGCCGGTAATGACCGACGGGCAACTCCAGGATCACGTACTCACCGGTGCGATCTGTCTTCGCGGTACGGGTCAAACCGGTTTCAGTCTGCATGGCGCTGACCGACGCACCTAGTACAGCGGCCCCGGTCGCATCTACGACGGTTCCGCGAATGCTGCCTGAGATTTGTTGTGCAGCGGCACTCCAGCTTAAGCACACTGCCAGCACGGCGAAGATGAGGTTTCTGAAAGTAGTCATAGGCGGTTCAGTTTCTCTTGGCGGTTCGTTCTCGTTATCCAGGGCAGGGGAAATCATGGTTGCGTCGCGCACACGCAGGTGTGTGCACAAGCAGCCGCGTCGGTTAGATTTTTCGTGAACCCCAGTCCACAGAACGAACGAGCAGCGAAACGTTAGCGGAGGCTGCAGATGCACACAATAGCGCAAAAATACTACGAGGCGATCAAGCAGGGAGTCATCGGGAAGGGGGAGATCGTATTCTGCCCATTGCAACTGCGGTTGCAGCGCGGACCGAGATGCGTCGGCCGTCTTGACACTGCGGCCGCAACATCCTGCGTCGCGTTAGTCGGCGGTAACGTCAGTGTGCCGCGGCGGCAGAAATACCCTTCCGTTGAAAACGCGTCAGTTCACCTCCAGCCGGAGCCGCAGTTCGCGCGCGAGAATATCGATGGTGCGAATCTTCTCCGCCACGGGATTCGGAACGTTGGGCACCGACATGGCTAGTTCACAGGAAAGCAACATGGCGGTGAGCGTCTCGCTCATTTGACTGTACATCTGTTCAGCGACCGCGCGGCGAGCGACGCCTTCCTCGCGGCGGCGGCGATGCAGGGCCGAGCGCACCTCGCGCACCAGACGCTCCATTCCCGTGACGCCGAAGTTGACGTATACCGGAAACGCAGTGCCCAGATGTTCGATCATCTGATCGCTTTCCTCGGGCTCGGTCTCGAGCAGAAACTGGTCGATGACGGCGGCGGAATAGGTTTGTTCGCGCAGGCGGGTTGAGCCCGCCTGCAGGGTCTGGGCCCAATGCGTTTCCTGTCCGGTGGCGGCACACAAGGAATCGGCGCATTGCTGGCCGTTGGCTGACGGCGTAATGAGTAGGATCATGCCTTTCCTAATAGCAAGTCTGCCGCCAACTGCGGCGCGCTGAAAATACGGCGGTTAGCGGCGTCGGCGGCAGAACAACTTCCCTTAACGGAACCTCCGTCCCACGAGCAGGTTCAAGATTGAAATTCGTGAGCCGCATAGTCTTTCAGTTTGCGATAGAGGGTTGTCTTGCCGATGCCTAATAGACGGGCGGCTTGCAGTTTGTCGCCATTGAGTTCGGTGATCGCGCTCAGAATCGTGTTCTTCTCCAGTTCTGCCATGGGAATAATCTTTCCGTGACCGTTGCCATTTCCATTCCCATTCGACGTCTCAGGAAGCGGCAGGTTTGCAATTTCCCGAGGCAGATCGGTGGTGTGGATGAGGGGACCGCTGGTGAAGGCGTACGTCCGCTCGAGACAGTTTTCCAGTTCGCGGACGTTCCCCGGCCAGTCGTAGGCCAGCATGGCTTTCAGCGCTTCGTCACTGAGCATTTTTTCCAGCCCGGAAGTTCGCGTCATGCGGTCCAGGAAGTGACCGATCAGCAGCGGGATGTCCTGGCGGCGCTCACGCAGCGCAGGGATGCGCAGGCTGAGCACGTTGAGGCGGAAGTAGAGATCGCGCCTGAACTCGCCCTGCATCACGGCGTGTTCCAGATCGCGATTGGTGGCGGCTAGAATGCGCACGTTGATCGGTACCCGCCGAGTGCTGCCCACCGGGCGAATTTCCTTCTCCTGAATGGCCCGCAGCATCTTTGCCTGCAGGTCGACGGGGAGTTCTCCAACTTCGTCGAGAAAGATGGTTCCACCTTCAGCCATCGCCATGAGCCCGTCTTTGGATTGGTTGGCTCCGGTGAAAGCGCCTTTGACGTAGCCGAAGAGTTCACTCTCAATCAGGGTCGGCACGAGCGATCCGCAGTCGACCGGGATGAATGGCTTGTCGCGAAAGGGACCGGAATAGTGAATGGAGCGCGCGACCATCTCCTTGCCGGTTCCGCTCTCACCCAGAATCAGCACCGGGTGCACGCTGTTGGCGGCCTTGGCGATGATGCGATAGAGCTTTTCCATCTCGGGGGCGCGGCCGACGATACCGCCGAATCCCTGCTTGGACTTCACCTTCTCGCGCAGCAGACGGTTCTCCGACTTGAGCTTCAGGTGGGTGGCCACACGCTCCAGCAGAAGCTTCAATTCGTCGAGGCTGAACGGCTTAGTCACATAGTCATAGGCGCCATTCTTCATGGCCTGCACCGCCGACTGTACGGTGCCGTAACCGGTCACCACGATGACGATGGCTTCGGGACGGCGCTCCTTGATACGCCGCAGCGCATCGAGTCCGCCTGCGCCGGGCAGGCGCAAGTCGAGCAGCACGGCATCGAAAGCCTGCGTATCGAGAAGGCGGTAGGCGTGCTCGGCGGAATCGGCCGTGTAGGCCGTGTATCCCAGGGACTGCGCGACCTCGCGGCAGGCCTCGCGGATCGATCGTTCATCATCCACGATGAGAAGGTTAAGAAAATTGGCGGCTTCGATTTGCGGAGTGGCGGCTATCGGGCTGAAAGCAGCAGACGTCATGGCGTTCATTCCTCTTCTTGGTTTCCTTTTGGTATGAGTACTCCCCGGTTCGTCTCGGGATGAAAACTTTGGATCTCTTTGGAACTGAGAACTGCCTCCGGGACCAGCGGCAAAAGCACGCTCACGCGCGTGCCGCGGGCCGGTGCGCTCTCCACGTGGATCAAGCCACCATTGGTGGTCACGATGTCATGAACCGTGGCCAGTCCCAGGCCCGTGCCCTTACTGACCTTGGTGGTAAAAAAAGCCTCGAACAGATGGGTGCGCGTAGCCTCATCCATGCCGCTACCGTTGTCGGCCACAACGAAGAGCGCGCATGGAAGCGAGGCCGCGGTGCTGATCGCTGGTTTCATCTCAGTGAGTACTTGCACTTTGCAGTTGCTGGTTTCAACCGTGATCTGGCCGCCTCCGGGCATCGCGTCGCGCGCGTTGAGCACCAGGTTGAGCAGAATCTGCTGGCATTGCGTGGGATCCATCTTGATCAACCCAAGATTGCGATCGAGTTGGAATTTCAGTTCGATGTTCTCCCCGATCAGGCGAACCAGCAGGTTGCGCATGCCATCCGCGATCTCGTTGAGGGAGAGCAGGCGGGGCTCACTATTGGTGGGACGCGCCACCGCGAGCAACTGCCGCACCAGGCCCGTGGCCTGCATGCCGGCTTTTCGGATCTCTTCGGCGTACTTGCGCACGCGATGACACGGCTCCAGATGGGCCATGAGCAGATCGCAGTAGAGCAGCACTCCGGTCAACAGATTGTTGAAGTCGTGAGCCACACCTCCGGCCAGGCGACCCACGGCTTCGAGACGCTCGGCCTGCCGCAGACGCTGCTCGGCCTCGTGGTTTCGCAGAGCGTCTTCAGCCATGACCAGAGCCGAGTCGAAGTTTCCGTTCGTGCCCGCCACGCGCCATGCCGTCCAGCGCACCGGCCGGCTGTTCGTTCCCGTCGTCCGGGAATCGATCTGAAAACTGTCGCGTTGCCGCGCGAAGAGTTCCGCCAGGAGCCGTTCCGCGTCGGCCCGACCTTCAGGAGGAATGAGGTCTCCGAATCTGGCGATGCCGGAACTGTCGCCCAGCATCTGCTCCAGCGCCGAATTCAGCGCGACGATGTTGCCCGCGCGCTGGCATTGTGCCAATGCGAATGGGGCGTTTTCAAAAAGAGGATTCAGTTCCGATTTCGAATCCTGCGGAGTCCACGTAATTTCAGCAGCAGTGCTCATACCCCTACTTTGCGCGGGTTGATTCCCGGAAGGATCCAGTTATCCCAGTGCCCGAGACCTTGGTTTTCCCGAAATGAGAATTTGGGATTGCCGCTTCGCAGCGATCAATCCGTTTCGAGCCCCACTATAGAGAGTGAGGTAGGTAGGTGCGAAAGGGCAGATGTCACTAAAACGGGAATTCTTTCTGTGGAAAACTCGGCCCGAAGGGATTAGCGGTCGGCGCGGGCCGGTTGGGTAGCCGCAACGTAAGCCGGCTCGCTCAGGCGGAAGGTGAGGCGGCGGCCTTTTTCGAGACGAATTACGGCAGTCGAATCGTCACTTTGCGGACCTTCGCTTGTCGCGACGTGGGCATCGCCGGCGTTCCCCTGCACGAAGAGGCTGGACGTTTGAATCGGGAGAGTCGCCCCTGCGAGGTGAATCGAATCAAGAGTCAGGCGGACAGAACCGCGATTGCGCTTCAGATTGGATGCCCGAGTGGACTCCACTCGACCCGAAACGGTCACGCCGCGCGGCACTAGCTTATTGCCTTCAACCACAACGGGCTCGTCTACAACAGCCTCGAAAGCGAGGTTGGCGTCCGGATTCTCGGCGGAAATGAAGTTCTTCAATCGCACGGTCAGCAGGGTGCCGACTGGGAGATTCTGGGAATCTTGAAAAGGAAGACCCGTTTCCGGGTTCAGGGTACTGCCCAGAGGCGCCGCAGTATCCGCTGGATGGGCGGCTGTTACCACTTCGTGAAAGGGGACGGAGTGCGGATCCGCGTGAGTGGCAGCGTCATCACTTTGCAGCCCGACCGGACGGGCGCACCCCGCCGTCCATACCAAGGCCAGCAACATCGGCCAAATAGTCAGACCGTAGGGTCTGCGGAACCGACTCATCAGAAGTATCCTCGCCCGCGTTTCTTCGACAAGGAAGTGGCAACCCGAATACCAGACACAGTCTCACTAAATCAATGACTTGGCGATGGCACTTTAGGGTAGGTCGTGTAGATTCTTCCCTTCGGGGAGTTTGTTCCCACTTCTCTCGGAACCGCGCCCAGCACTGCAACGGTTCAATGACTACTCAACAATTGCAGCACTTTGGCAGTGGTGTCGGTCTCACCCAACCGGGGGAAAATCTTCTCGACGGAATGGCGGTGCGCGTCCGCGTCCCGGTCCGTCATGGCATCGGTGACCAGCACGACGTTATATCCCAAATCGTAGGCGCTGCGCGCCGTTGATTCCACACCGGCACTCGTCGAGATACCAGCCAGAAAGACTTGGGTCACGCCCCGCCGGCGCAAGTACTCATCCAAATCAGTGCCGATGAACGCACCCACTCGTTGCTTAGTAACGGTGTAATCGTCGGGGTGCTGCTCCAACTCAGGAACCAGCTCGGTCCAGTCCGGCGGAAACGAAAACTTGGGACTTCCGGCCTCAGTGCGGCCCGGAGCCCTGCCCGTCACGTTGACCAGAACGACCGGCAGACCTCGTCCGCGAAACGCACGTGCGAGTTGGGCAGCTCGGCCGATGATCTCACCCGCAGGGTGCACGGTCGGCAAACCGGCAATGCCTTTTTGCAAGTCAATCACGACCAAGGCAGCGTTGGTATCGAGTTTGGTGAGAGGCATGGTTCGTCCTTTCGGTGGTGGCGGCACATCGTGCCGGGTTTCGCTCAGGGGTCAGTTGGCTTGTTTCGAGGCAAATCGCACGCTCGACATTGTGCTGATGGCAACGATGCCCGCGAAGAAAATGACGAGTGCTGCGGTGTCTCCGCCCGAGATCTTTCCGACTCGAAACAGGATATAACCGACGACCAGATTCAGTAGCGCCCAGACCACGTTCACGGTCGGCGATGACAATCCCTGTCCCGGAGGGTCAGCGAAAGGCGTCGGGAAACGGTCGCCAGAGATGCCATGCACGAAATGAGGCACGACATTCGCGAGGAACATTCCGGCGAAGAAACAAGCGATGTAGTTCCACCAGTTCACTGTGGTTTTCCTTTCGGTTGGGGGAGAAGAAGGGTCATATTGCCGGTTCCTGCGCGTCGGGAATGAGGTCTATCTCGCGCCCCGGCAGCAGACCCTTCTCCAGGTAGATCGGCCGCATGACCGCCCTGACTTTCGGCAGCTGGAACGTGAACCATAGCGAGCCGACGACGCAGAATCCGCCCGTAATGATGACGGTATGGGGCGCTCCTATCCGGTGCGCCAGCGTGCCAGCCAGCAGGCTGCCGAAGGGCGCCGAGCCGAAAAAGGCCATCGTGTAGTAGCCCATCACGCGAGCGCGTTTGTCTTCGGGCACGAGCGACTGGATGATCGTATTGCTGACGGCCGCTCCCTGCATCAACCCAAAACCGACGAGCACCATCAGCACAAGCGATAGCCACAACGTATGCGACAGGCCGAAGAGAATCAGCGCGCCTCCCAGCAACGCGGCCGCAATCTGAAGCATGCGTGTCAGACCGACGACTGACTTGCGAACCGCCAGGGAAAGACCCGATGTGAGCGCGCCGATTCCTGACCTCCCGTGAGCCAGCCGAGGGTATGCGGACCGCCATGCAGCACCTGGCCGGCGAAGATCGGCAATAGGACCGAATACGGCCAGCCCATCAGGCTGAGAAGCGCAAACATCAGAAGAATCGTGCGGACGGGGCGAAATGTACGAACATAGTCCCATCCCTCGCGCATTTGTTCGAGCATGCTGGTTGCGTGACGGCGGACAGGCAAGGGCCTGATGCGCATCAGCAACAGGGATGCGATCACGGCAAAGTAGCTGACGCCGTCGATCAGGAAGCACCAGCCTTCGCCGACGGCAGCGATCACCAGGCCAGCGATGGCCGGGCCGATGAGCCGGGCGCCGTTTGCCATCGAGGAGTTGATGGCGATGGCGTTGCTGAGGTCGTCACGATCTTCAACCATCTGTACGAGGAAGGATTGGCGCCCCGGCATATCGAAGGCATTGATCAGGCCCTGGAACGCGATGAGGGCGATGATCTCCCAGAGGGTGATGACGTGCGCCAGGGTGAGCGCGGCCAAGGCAAGAGACTGGACAGCAGCAGCGGCTTGGGTCCACACCAGCAGCTTGCGCCGATTGAGGCGCTCGACCCAAACGCCGGCGAACGGCCCCAGCGCAAACGAAACAATCTGCCCCGCGAAGCTAACCACGCCCAGCAGCAGCGCCGAATGAGTCAGTCGATAGACCAGCCAGCTCGTCGCCAGCCGTGTCATTCAGGTGCCGATCACCGAGATGCCCTGACCAAAGAAGAAGAGCTTGAAGTTGCGGTGGCGCAACGCTCGCCAGGCGTGTGACAGTGAACCTCCTGGGAGAGGGTTCTCCGGTATATTCGAGCTGACTTCGGCCTTGTTCACGAGCTGCGTTTGTCCCTCATTGCGGGTCACTTTCCGCCAAGCGCTTGATGATGTCGCCAGCCTTGAACAGTGTTTCCCGATCCTGTTCATCGAGCTGGGCGATGGCCTGCGCCAGCCACGTCCGTTTTGCATCCTTGGCATGGTTACGCACGGCGGCGCCTTTGGCGGTTAGCTGAATATTCAGTTGCCGACCATCGGTTGGATGCGGCCTGCGCTCGACCATTCCCATTTCCTCAAGCGCGGCGATGGTGGCGCCCATGGACTGCGGTTTCATGCCTTCCGCACGCGCCAGGTCGGCGGTCGTTGCAGGCCCGTCTCTCGCGAGGCGCGACATGACGGCGGCCTCGGTCAAGGACAGCTCATGCGAGGCGGCCGCCGCACGCACGCGGCGTACCAACAGCCCAATGGCTTGGGTAAAGTCAATTACAGCGATTTCAAGGGTTTTTCGTGGCATTGCGATCTCATCTTACATAATAAACAGTCAATCTTGCAAGTTTACCTTGTAAGATTGTCTGTTCATATGAAGGACTTGATTAGAGCCTGGTGAGGCTCTCGCCGCTCTTGCGTACGGCAGCCGGCGTCCCACCGGGCTGGCCGGTCAACCGCGTGCAGAAAAAAACGGAGGACGGGTAAACCGCCCTCCGTGTCAGTTTTCGCGCAAGACCTCGAGCGCCCTCGTTACTGCTTCTTCACCGGCTTCTTGGCCGCCGGCTTAGCGGTTGTTTTCTTGGCACTTTCGCGACCGCCGATCAGAGTCAAAGCATCGGTGGAGTTGAAGGGGAACACGCGAGTCGAGGATTGGCCAGTCGTGCTCAAAGTGACGTCGACACGCCGATTGCTCGCCATCCTGATCACGACGATGTTCTTGATGATCCGTGCCCGCTCTTCTGAGCTTAGATCGGGGTTACCCTCCACTGCCTCCTTCACCTGATCAGTGGTCAGGTTGTCTTCCTTGCCAAACGCTTTGGTGTCGATATTTGCCTCAGGAACGCCCTGTGCAACCAGGAAGCCCTTGACGGTGTTGACGCGACGCTCGGTGAGCGCCTGATTGTATTCCACGGAGCCACGATGATCAGCGTGTCCTCCGAGAATCAAGTGCGCGTCCGGCTTGGCCTCAAGATATTTCTTGAAGTCGGTAGCCAGCGCAATCAACGTCTTCTGTTGGCTGGGCAGCAGACCGCCTTTGAGATCGTTCGGCCGGGGATGGTCGACCACAAAGTAGATGCTGTGCAGAGCGAGCCGCGACTCCAGCGCCTTGTCGACCGCCGGAGGCGGCGGGTTTTCCAGCGTGACTTGCGTCGACGCTTGTCCCGTCAAACCACGTGAGTCGGTACAGGTCGCGGTGACCGTCACCGGACCAGCGGGAGCTCCGGCGGTGCTGAGGGTCGCAGTACTGCCGCTGCCAGAAACCGTTCCGGCAGTGGACGTCCAGTTCGCAACGGAAACGGGAACGCTGTCAGGGCTGGTGCAATTGGCCGACAGATTGACGCTTCCGCCGGTAACGAGGTCCGAAGGATTCGCGGACAACGACATGGTCGGAGGATTCTTCGGGGGCAGCGGCTTGATCGTATAGCTCGCCGAGCAACTCGCTTCGTTGTTCTTCCTGGCTTTCGCGTCGGTGACGTGCGCGGTGATGGTGTAGCTGCCCGGAGCCGCGCCGTTGGTGTCGATGCTGGCGGCGGTATCTTTTCCCGTTACCGTGCCGCCGTTGCCGCTCCAACTGTAAGTGACAGTGTGCTTCGGATTGAAATTGCTGGCCGTGACATTAGCCGTGATCGGTTCGCCGACCAATACTTCGGTCGGCTGGACCGTGCAGGCCGCCGCGGGAACCAGTTCCGGCGCTCCGCCCCAGTTCATCACAACACCGGTTCGCAGTCTCGCGCCATTGAACTCCGGACGCCGCAGCTGCGGCAATTCCGGAGGAGCGTAATTCGCGAAGTTATGAAGCGCAAAGACGTAGTCGGCTCCGAACACCCGCCAGGAAAACCTCTTCCCGAAGGGAACATCCAGGCCGCCGCCAAGAATCACACCAATTCCATTGCTGGTGATGAATCCATTGTCGGTTGTCACTCGATTGAACGTGCCCAGGGCGTGAATGAAAACCGCCATGCTGTCAGTACGCACGATAAACCTTGGTCCGCCGCCCGCAGTCCATTCGGAGGAAGCGTCACCAGAACTCGTACCACGGTTGTAGCCGGCGTCGCCCTCGAAACCGAAATGCCGGTCGAAATTGTAGGTCAAGGCGCCGCCGAGCCCCTTCGCCATTCCTGGAAGGTTAATTTGCGATGGGCTGCTGGGAGTGCTGCCGGGCGCTGGGGCGATGGAGCCGGGATCCAGGTATTGATATCCTGCAAAGACGTCCCACTTCGGGTTGGAATCGCTCTGAGCGAGCGCGAATGAAGAGATCAAAACCACTGCAATCACGACTGACAGGCCAGCCAGAAACCGGCGGCATGCGCGTGGGGTGCTGTTTAAAGTCATCGAATCCTCCAAAGGATGTACTGGTTCCCGGGTGCCTGTACAACGAGACCTCTACGGGGAAAAAGATATAGCAATATGGGTATACGACGAGGCCTGCTTGCCTAGGAACTGTAAATTCTACCGTACCCCAGCTTAAAGCGAAAGCGTAGACTCGGAGTATTGCCCCAAGAAGGCAACCCTACGGCTTCGTTCCGTTTCAAAGTGAAATTCCGAACGGACGAATGGATGCCTGCTCACAGGGCCATCCAGACCTTGCCGGGTAGGAAGGTGGCCGCGTATCGTGGGGATTCGATCGGATTGAGGGTTCGATCCGGGATTGGACGTAAGAGTGACCGACCGAGCACCTGGAGCAAGAGCAACCCGATGAGCCACGAAAAAATACTGATTGTCGAAGACGAAGAGAACGAGCGGTCGGGACTGGCCGAACTGGTGACTTCCTGGGGCTTTCGCGTGGAGACGGCCCGCGACGGCGCCGAGGGCTTGGACAAAGCCACGCAGTGGTCCCCGTCGATCGTTATCACCGATCTCAAAATGCCGCGCATGGGCGGGATCGAACTGCTGGAGCATCTTGCCGAACAAGCCACGACGATTGCGGTCATCCTGGTCACCGCCCAGGGAACAATCGAAAGCGCCGTGCAGGCCATGCGCATGGGCGCTTACGACTACCTCACCAAACCGATCGACACCAACCGCCTGCGGACGATGCTCGGTAACGCTTGTGCCCTGCTCGGCACCCGCGCAGAACTGGAAGCGACTCGCCGCAGATTGCGGGACGCAGGCTCACTGGGACGTCTCAACGGCGCCTCACGCAAAATGCAGGAAATCTTCCGCCTCATCGAGATGGTTGCGCCCAGCACGGCGTCGGTGCTGATCACGGGCGCCAGCGGTACGGGCAAAGAACTGGTTGCACGCACCATCCATGAACTGAGTCCGCGCAAAGACCGACCATTCGTCGCCATCAACTGCGCGGCCATTCCCGAGACGCTGATGGAAAGTGAAATCTTCGGCCACGAAAAGGGCGCATTCACGGGAGCGCTGGAACGTCGCACCGGATGCTTCGAACTCGCCGAAGGGGGAACGCTGCTGCTGGATGAAATCGGAGAAATGCCCGTCGGAACGCAGGCCAAGCTGCTGCGCGTTCTGGAAGACCGGAAACTCCGGCGCTTGGGCAGCAAGGTCGAAACTTCCGTGGATGTGCGTGTGCTCGCGGCCACCAATAAGGTTCCAGACGAGGCGGTAGCGCGGGGCGAGTTGCGCAGCGATCTTTTTTACCGTCTCAACGTGTTCAACATTCACATGCCTCCTCTGCGCGAGCACAAAGAGGATATTCCGAGCCTGGTGCAGCTGTTGCTGGCGGAGATGAGCGCGAAGCACAGCCGCAAAGTGGCCGCCGTCAGCGAAGCCGTGCTGAACCAGTTCAGCAACTATTCATGGCCCGGCAACGTGCGGGAATTGCGCAACACTCTCGAGCGGGCTGTCATCGTCTGCGACGCCGGTGTGGTCGAGACCAAGCACTTGCCACCTGGGTTCGGACAGGCTCCGCTGCGCACCGCGGCCAACGATCCCGATGCGGTTCGTCTGGGTGTCGGCACGACCGTGGAAGAAGCCGAGAAGATGCTTATCCTGAAGACGCTGGAGGCGACCAGCAATAACAAGACGCGAGCCGCGGAAATCCTCGGCATCAGCCTGAAGACGCTGCATAACAAACTCAAGGAATACGGCGCCGCCAGCGCGGAGGCCGTCCCCGGCAAGGAGGAAGTTCCCAGTAGCTAGCCCGTCTCGCACGGTGGTTGAGCGAGCCACTTTCTTTTCCCATCATGCTGCGACGAAAGACCATCATCGTGCTGGTCATCACTCTTATGGTGACGGCGATGGTGACCGCGTTTTCCTACCTCTACGTCTCTCAGATTCTTCGCGTGCGGATTACTAACGCGAACGACACCGCAAGCAGCCTGACTCGGCAATTGGCGTATGCCGTATACAACGCCGTACCGGACTTTGGAAGCACGTCCATCGACACCAACAATCCGGCCGCCGTGCGGCGCGCGCTAACCGATTATCTGCAGACCGACGTTGCCCTGAACAACCTGCTCCAGTCCGATCCGGGGGACTGGAGATTCATCTACGACGTGACGATCGTGGATATCAACAGCAAGGCCTTGTTGCACACCAACGCCGGACTGGTGGGCAAGGTGATCGCTCCGCGTCCGGAGTTTCAGAAAGTTGTCGGCGCCCGCTTCCGCCAACAAATTCGCCTGGTTTTCAGTCCGGCCGCTGTCTATGACGTGACTTATCCCATGGAGTTGAATGGCGAGCCTTTCGGTACGATCCGCATCGGCGTGCAGACCGCCTTTCTGAAGAGCGAAGTTGAGGCGCGCCTGATGAAGGCCGTCTATATCTCGATCGCGTTGATCTTTGGATCTTTGTTTCTGGCGGCAGGCATCTCCAACCTGGCGTTGGGCCCACTGAAAAAGCTCAGCCTCAATCTCGACAGCGTAAGCGCAGGGAACGCCGACGCACTCTCCGGCGACGAGTCCAATCACGATGAATACGGCCTCGTCTCTCTGAAAATCGCCAACCTAGGCCGCCAGATTCGCGACAGCCGGGAAATCTTCTCGGCCTTGAAAGACAACGTAGACCAGCTGATGTCCAAGCTGCAGGATGGCCTGATGCTTTTTGCTCGCGACTCGCGCGTGGTGCTGGTCAGCGCTCCTGTGGAAGGTTTTCTTGGCCGTCCCCGCGCGGAACTTCTAGGACGTACCGTTCAGGAAGTATTTGACCGCGATTCTGTTCTCGGTGCGGCCCTGCTCGATGCCTTCGAGCGCCGCCGTCCTTTGTCACAGCGGGAGTTGGACGCGGCGGGCGGAAAGCGCGTCCAGGTTTCGCTCGACTTCGTGCAGGAAAAGAATTCACAGATCGGCGCGCTGCTGATCATGCGCGACCCCGAATCGGTGCGCCGCATTGGCGACGAAATTGAGATGTCCCGCCGTCTTTCGGCCAGCGGACGCCTTACCCGCGGCGTGGCTCACGAAGTGAAGAATCCCATCAATGCGATCGTTCTCCACCTGCAACTGCTGCGCAATAAGCTGGTGGAGCAGGAGCCTGATACGCGCCGTCACATGGATATTATTGACAGCGAAATCCGCCGCCTCGATCGCGTCGTGCAGACCCTGGTGGATTTCACGCGGCCGCGCGATCTTCATCTCGAGGAAGTCGACTTGCGCCGCCTGATGGAAGATGTAGCCCAACTCGCCGCTCCAGATGCAGAGCAGCACGGCGTCACCATAGAACGTCACATGCCAGAGCAGGCGCTGCCCATCAAGGTCGACGTGGATCTGATGAAGCAGGCCTTCCTGAATGTCGTGATCAACGGAGTACAAGCGATGCCCCAGGGCGGGCTGCTCACCATCTCGGCCCGGCGTGAAAACAATGCCGTGGTCGCCGAGGTACGAGACCAGGGTGGTGGAATCCCGAAAGACATGCACGACAAGGTTTTTGAACTCTATTTCACAACGAAGAAAGACGGCAGCGGCATTGGCCTGGCGCAGACCTACCAGGTTTTACAATGGCACTATGGATCGGTGGACTTTGAATCGGTCGACGGGCAAGGCACGGTTTTCCGCTTCCACATTCCAGCAATTGGAGCGGAAGCGGAGTCCGGTCCCCGGTACGCGGAAGACGCCGCGACGGCTCACCGGGGCGACTGATGCGTCGCAGCGTCAGCAGAGAAGAATCGACACACCTCTCGCCGAGCTGCGCGTTCTAAGGGGTAGAATCAGGGTGCTTCAGCATTGGACCAAGGATCTGGGAATGACTCTGGCCGTAATCCTTCTCGTCGGGTCGATGTGCACGCCTTCGGCGGTGCCTGCGGCCAGTCGTCAGGACGCACCCCAGTCAGCACCCGCGACTTCACCACCGGAGGCTGCGGCGAAGCAAGATCAAGCAACGGCACCAGCAGCGCAGAATCCTCCGGCTCCTACCGAAGTACCGCCAGCTCCGGCCAAGAGCACGAAGACGCCATCCGGGCAGACTCATCCCACCACCCAGCGGTCACACCACAAGAAGAGAGTGCTTCCACCCTGTGACAGCGCGCCTGCGGCGGGTCAGGGTGCAGCCAGCTCGAACCCGGCACTGGCAGATCCGCCTACTCCCGGAACCACTCCAGCGTCCAAAACGCCGGGCCCCTGTACTCCTTCGAAGGTGGTGGTGCGACAGGGCGGGACTTCAGAACCCAGCATTCAATTGGCGGGAGGCCCCGCAGACCAGACGGCACACCAGCGGGACGCAGCCAATCAAATCCTCGGATCAGCCGACGCCAACCTCAAGAAGATCGCTGGCCACCAACTCAGTTCGAACCAGCAGGATATGGTGAATCAAATCCGGCAGTTCATGGGCCAGTCAAAGGCCGCCATCGACTCCGGGGACCTCGAGCGCGCCCGCACTCTGGCGTGGAAGGCCCAGGTGCTTTCCGAAGAACTGGTCAAACCGGAAAAGTAAGTGCGAGTTAAACCACAGAGGACACGGAGGACTCAGAGATTCCTCTGTGAACTCTGTGTCCTCTGTGGTTAAGAGCTTCTTGCAGCTATTTCCCTTTAGCCCGGGCGGTGTTTACCTTCGTCAGCAAATCCTGTGACATCGCCTGGAAGGGTCCCTGGATCTTGGCCACATCGGTCAGCACTTCGCGCGCCTCGGTCAGCTTGTTCAACTTCGCGTATGCGAACCCCAGACCGTAAAGGGCCCGCGCATACTGCTGCTCATCCTGCCCCTTGAGAAGCACCGACGCCGTCTTGAGTTCGGTAATGGCGGGACCGGTTTTTTCCTGCTTCAGGTAAGCCCATCCAATCGTGTTGTGGGCTACTCCCGCTGCAATCTTCCGCGACTTGTCGGCGTCGGGAGCATCCGGTTTCGCGACCTCGATGGCCTTTTGAGAATAGGTGATCGCCTTGGCCGCGCTGCCCGGCTTGGTATCGTCTCCGTAATAATTCGCCAACAGGAGTAGGGCCGCCAGCGAGTTGGGATTCGACGCCAACGTCTTTTCTCCGAACGAAACCAGGCGCGCTTTATCGTTCAACTGGTCTGGACCGAGCGTGTACATGGCGTAGTTCGATACCTGGTCCTGATACTTCGAATCGGGAAACGCAGCGGAGAATTTTTCGATTTCCGCCATGCGATTCTTTGGGTCCGTTTCACTGGCAATCGCGTTCAACCCGGAGCTCTCCAGGAAATCGCAGCTGTTCTGCACAGACTCCTTTTCTTCTTTCACCTTGCTGGCAAAATCCTCGTCGCTCATTCCCTCCGGTTTGGTCTGCTTGGCGACGGCGGCACAAACCTCGCCTCCTTTTGCCGCGTAGTCCATTAGCTTGAGGTTGTTCTTGGCCTGCTGCGCGATGCCGGCCTCGGACACCAGAATATCGAGGTTACGGGGAGATGCCGCCAGTGCCTTGTCGCCGTAGTCGAGCGCTTTCGGCAAGTCGCCCGTCGCCTGGTAGGCCTGAGAGAGTTGCCAGTCGCCATAAGCTACGGCCGCGGGGTTCGACGAGAACTTCTGCACGAACTCTTCATACATGGCCGTCTTTTTTTGCGGGTCTTGCTCGCTGGTGATGGCTTGCAGCGCATGATCCTCATCGGTGCCGGCGCCAATCGTGATGTGGTCGGCCTGGGCGCTTGCGTGAGGAAGAAGAACCGCGAAAGATAGGAAAACAAAAACCAGCAGTGTCGAACCGCTGCAGCGTCTCATAGCCCGCCTCCGGTGTTCGCGAGAATTAGGACCGCAACTTCGAGCAGCAGGCGAATCCTAGCGCCGAACGCGGCGGTGCGCAAGGGCCGAGATCACTTCGGGCTCTGAAGAACAAAGGCCTCAACCACTAAGGACACGAAGGTTCACGAAGGAAACCTCAATAGGTTTTGGGGTTCCTTCGTGATACTCCGTGCCCTTAGTGGTTCGCGTTTTTTTGCGCATCTCACTTTCCCTCGCTACAGTAGAACGATGCGTGCCATCCTTGGCCAGCGTCCGTTGCGTTTCGTCTTCGCCGCCAACGTGATTTCCATGTTGGGCAGCGGGATGAACTCGGCCGCCGTCGCCTGGTACATCCTGCAGGCCACGCACTCCGAAATGGCGCTCGGAACTTTCGCCGTTCTGCAAACGGTCCCCGCCATGCTGATGCTTCCCTTCACCGGCGTCATTATTGACCGCGAGGACCGGCGTCGTCTGGTGATGTGGCTGGACGCGGTACGCGGCGTCGTCATTGCAGTCGTGGCCGTTCTGGCCTACCGGCATCACGTGCAAGTCTGGCAACTCTACCTGATGAACACGCTGGTCGCCGCCGGCTTCTGGATGTTCTGGCCGACGATCACGGCGCTGATCCAGGAACTGACGCCCGAGGGCCAGTTCGTGGAATCCAATACCTTCCTGCTGGCGGGCGTGCAGGGCGGATGGCTTATCGCCGGCGCGGTCGTCGGCTTCATGTACGACCACATCGGCCTGGGGGGCGTGCTCACGATCGACGTTTCGACCTATGTGGTCTCGTTTCTTTGCTACTTCGCGGTGCGCAAGGGGCGCCACGTCGTGCTGAGTCCGCAGGAATTGAAGGCTGATATTCTGGCCGCGGAAAGCCAATTTGAGCGCTTCTGGCGCGAGATGCGTGAAGGCCTGCACTTCCTCCGTGATCATCGGGCCGTGGTGATGCTCGGCGTCAGCTGGGCTTTTTTTTTGGGCGCCATGATCACCGGAGTCGTGGTCACGCCCTCGCTGAGCGATCGCATCTTTCACGCGGGAGCCAAGGGCTACGGCTGGCTCAATGCCGGATGGGGTACCGGAGCATTCGTTAGCGCGCTGTACGCTCCGCAGGCGATTTCCTGGTTGGGCGGCCGCCGCGCCATTGCGTTCTCTATGGCACTGCTGTCGGTCTGTGTCGTCTGTGCTCCCATCGCACCGTTTCTTTTCGTCGCCATCTCAATTTATTTCCTGATGGGTTCGGCGCGCGGCGTCGGCGGCATAGCGATGAATACGAGTTTGATGGAGATGGTGCCGAAACATTTGATGGGCCGGGTGCAGAATGCCTTCTACTTCGCGGGGACGTTCCTGCAACTGGTCCTGGCCGTCGGGGTGGGCGTGGTCGCGCACAAAGTCAGCCTGGTGGCCGCGTTCGCGATCCTGGCCTGCGTGTACGGCCTGTCGTTCGTTGCCGCGAGCTGGCCAGTGGGAGCGCCGGTCGCAGAAGAAGCCGCAGCGAAGTAAGCATCGTTCGGGTGCCCCATCCTTCTTTTCGCGTTTTCTGCGAAAAGAGGGTGGGGATTTTGACTTCCGAGGACTGTGCAATAGGAAATGCGAGTCCGTCTTCGTGGTCAACCACGCCCTCCGGCTGTTATTCTTTCCCATTCGTAAGGAGCACTCATGTCCACAGACCTGAAGGGCCGTAACGCTGTCGTCTTCGGAGTCGCCAACAAGCGCTCGATCGCGTGGTCCATCGCCCAGGGATTGCACGCCGCCGGCATGAAGCTGGCCATCACCTACCAGAACGAACGTATGGAACTGGAAGCGAAGGATCTCATCCTGTCGCTGCCCGGAGCGGAAGCTTACATGTGCGACGTGTCGAAAGATGAGGACATCGATCGCCTCTTTGCCACGCTCAAAGATCGCCACGGCAAGCTGCACGCGCTGGTGCATTCGGTGGCCTACGCTCCCGCAGAAGAATTGAAGGGCGACTTCGTTAATACAACGCGCGAAGGCTTCCGCGTCGCCCACGATGTAAGCGTGTATTCGCTGATCGCTGTCTCGCGAGCTGCCGCCCCTCTCATGGAGGACGGCGGTTCCATCATCACCATGACTTATTACGGCGCTGAAAAAGTTGTCCCTCACTACAATGTTATGGCCGTAGCCAAGGCGGCGCTGGAATGTACGGTGCGCTATCTGTCGAGCGATCTGGGGAAGAGAAAGATTCGGGTCAACGCCATCTCTGCCGGACCGATCAAAACGCTGGCTGCTCGCGGCATCTCCGGCCTGGGAGACATGCTGAAGAGCCATGCCGAACGCGCTCCTCTGGGCCGCAATGTCGAAGTCGCAGAAGTGGGATCCACCGGAGTCTTCCTTGCCTCGGACGCCAGTAGCGGGATCACCGGCGAAGTAATTTACGTGGACTGCGGTTACAACATCATGGGATTCTGACAGGACGTTCTTGAATCATGTGGGGACAGCCGCCCTCGGCTGTCCGGTCGAGCGAAGCTCGACTGGCCCGCTAGCCAGCAGTCTTGGAATAATTAATAATCTAAGGTATGCGAAAGCGACGTCTCACCTTCGCCCTGTTCGCGGCCGCGATCCTGTTCTCGATGGTTCGGGAGTGGAGCGCTCCCGTTGTGTGCGGACGGTCGATTCTGGCTCCGTCCGTCACCGCTCTAAGCAAGCATTAGCTGCTAATTTTGATCCGCCGCCCGTACTCGCTTTCCCGCTCCAAAGCAATCTCCACGTCCCGCTCCCGCACCAACCGCGGAAACTTCTCTCCCCACTCAATCAACAGAATGCTATTCTCCGAACGCAGGTCATCCAGTCCCAGCGTTTCCAATTCGCGCGGCGTGTCGATGCGGTAGAGATCGATGTGGTAGAGACTGGCTCGCGGGCCGCGATACTCGTGCACCAGAGTGAAGGTGGGGCTGGTGACGTCTTCCTCGGCAGCTGCTTCGAAGGCAGCCGCGATTCCTTTCACCAGCGTGGTCTTGCCTGCGCCGAGATCGCCGCGCAGCAGCACCAGCTTGGGCGGCGTGAGGAACTCGGCCAGCGTACGCCCGAAGGCGATCGTTTCCTCGGCCGATTGCGTCGAGGTCTCTCGCAGCACCCCGCTGGTTCTGGCTAGGTTCGTCACCCGATCAGTATATGTGGAAGAGTGGCTCTTCAGGGCGGCGTCAACGCACAACAAATGCCGGGGGCTTAGCCACTGAGGGCTCGCTGCGCTCGTTAGACAGCCGAGGCGGCTGTCTCCACATGTTTTGCCTCAATATGTGGAAAACGCGTTGACCTTCATGCCGAGCAGTTTCCGATCCACGACGTGATCGAGCGAGGTACGCAGGCGGCGATGGTCGTCGTCCTCAAGCGCCACAAAGCGGAACGGCTGCAGCACGCCCTCAGCCATCTTCTGCGTGGGACTGAGGACTTCGGCCATTCCATGCACCGGCCCGGCTTGCGTCTGAAAGGCGACCTCGACAAAGTCGCCCTGGGCTAATGATTGCGCCAATTGCAGCAAGCCGCCGGTAATGGAAATGGATTGGAGTTTAGCTTTAGTGCGGCGGCCGTCTTCTAAGCGGATCGCAGCCAGGACCGAATCTCCTAGCTGGACTCGGGCCGCGCGCCGCGAGGGATGCGGTTGGGGGAAGTGAGTCATAGGCTGTTTGCACTATCGCACCAGCCTCTGTTGCATAATAGATTACTGAAGCCCCTCGTCCGGATTCCGCTCTGGAAGCCGCAATTGCGGGCCTTGTAGCCCTGTCGTATGAAGGAGTTAGCCAGTGTTTACTAATTGATACATGTCCTACAGGACAGCGTTCGAGCCTGAGACCGCCGATTTTAAGCCTTGTAAAGACTGGCCGATTTACTATGTCTGACTGAACTCCGAGAGGAGCATCATGGTCCGAATTTCGTGTTTGGCATTGCTCTCAATGTTGGCCGTCACACTGTCTTTCGGCCAGGCCTCGACCGCACATCCGCCGCTTCGAATCGGCATCGTTGGCCTGGTTCACGGACACGTGCACGGCTTCCTCGGCGCATCTCTGCGCAGCCCCGAGATTCAGATCGTGGGAGTCGCCGAACCCGACGCGCACCTTCTCTCGCAAGCCGCGACTCGTTATGGCTTTGACCCCTCGCTGCTGTTTACTGATCTCGAAGAGATGCTGCAGAAAGCGCATCCACAGGCCGTATTGGTATACACGAACACATACGACCACCGGCGAGTCGTGGAGATCTGCGCCCGCCACGGCGTTCACGTCATGATGGAGAAGCCGCTCGCAGTCAGCCTCGAAGACGCACTGGCTATCGAGAAGGCCGCGCACGCGGGCAAAATTCAAGTCTTGGTTAATTACGAAACATCCTGGTACCGCAGCAATCACGCTGCCTTCGACCTTGTGCATAAAGGAGCGTTGGGTGACGTCCGCAAGGTGGTGATTCACGACGGCCACAACGGACCGAAGGAAATCGGCGTGGAACCGGAGTTTCTGGCCTGGCTCACCGATCCTAAGCTGAACGGCGGAGGCGCGCTGTTCGACTTCGGTTGCTACGGCGCTGACCTGATGACGTGGCTGATGAACGGCCAACGCCCGCAGACTGTCACCGCCGTTACGCAGCAAATCAAGCCGGAAATCTATTCGAAAGTAGATGACGAAGCGACGATCATCCTGACGTATCCGAAAGCGCAGGCTATTGTGCAGGCTTCTTGGAATTGGCCCTTCGGCCGCAAAGACATGGAGGTCTACGGCCAGACCGGATACGCGATTACCGTTCAGGGTAACGACATTCGCGTGCGCCGTGGCGGAGACAACAGCCACGAAGAACAACTCGCAGCCAAGCCCGTGCCGGCGCCGTACGACAATGAGCTGTCGTATCTGCGAGCTGTCATCCTCGACGGAGTCAAGCCGGACACCCTATCATCCCTGGAAACGAATGTGACGGTGACGGAAATCCTCGACGCAGCGCGGCGTTCGGCAGTCTTAGGAAAAACGATCGCGCTGGCGGCGACGAGATAGACTTTGTAAGGATGAAAAAGGGGCTGTCGTGACCGATTGATTCCCGAGGGAGCGATGGAGCGAAAGCCAAATGAGACTCCAGCCGCGAAGCGGCGGCATGTGATAGCCCGGCACGGTGAGTGCCGGGAAAGCCAGCAAGAAGGCAGGCGAGTCCCGTAGGGACGGCACAACTCACCTCCTAATCATCTTTACCCGTCCAAACCCGCGAACTTCGCTGCGGCCGTTCTCTGCGCACGGTCAAACGCATCCGGCAGGCCTCGTAGCAAATCGGTCGCAACCATCGAATGTTCCCCCACGATCTCGCGCATCACGTCCCCCGCAAGCCCATGCAAATGCACCGCAGCACAAACGGCCATCGTGACATCTTTCGGATGTTGCGCGATCATTGCCGCGATCATGCCGGTAAGGATGTCGCCTGTTCCTCCGGTGGACATTCCGGGATTCCCCGTGGTGTTGACCCACGCCTCGCCATCGGGCTGAACAACCAGCGTCCGATTCCCCTTCAGGACGACGATCAGTTCGTGCTCGCGGGCAAACTTCCGCGCAACGCCGAGGCGATCTTTCTGGACGTCAGCGGTCAAACACCCCGCCAGCCGCGCCATCTCCCCTGGATGAGGAGTGATCACCAGCACGCGTCCCTTGCCACTCAACTCGTCTGTCACGCCCTCAAATGCATTCAGCCCGTCAGCGTCGAGGACGGCGGGAATCTCGGCTCCGGCGACCAGAGTTCGCACGAACTCAGAGGTCTCCGCGTTTCGCGAGATCCCTGGCCCGATCGCGAGCACGCTCTTTCCCTTCACCAGCACATCCAGCCGCGCTCCCGCGCCGGCTGAGAGGGTGCCCTCGCGTGTTTCTCGCAGAGGCTCGGTCATCAACTCCGGATGAAATCCAGCAACCGTGGGCAGCACAGATTTCGGTGTGGCAACGGTTGCCAGCCCGGCTCCGGCGCGCAGCGCAGACATGCCTGCCATCGCCACCGACCCGGCCTTGCCAACCGAGCCTCCAATGACGAGCACGTGCCCGTAGTTGCCTTTGTTCGACTCTGCCGGACGTGGACCGATCATCCGTGCAAAGTCGCGGGCCGTAATCACATTGAGCTGCATGGAGGAAACAATCGCCTCTGGCGGCGAACCGATATCCGCGATGTAAGTCGGACCTGCCGTCAGCGCACCGAACACGTGCGCGGGACGTGCCGCGGTAAAGGTTACGATGGCGTCGGCTCGCGCGATGATCCCCTTCTGCGGGCTCATCGCATCCGCATCCGCCCCAGAAGGAATGTCGACTGCAATCACCGGTGCCTTACTCGCATTCAGCAGGGCGATGGCGTCGGCATACAGTCCAGTGACCGGCGGCTTGAATCCCGTCCCAAGAATCGCATCGAGATACAAATCCGCAGCCAGCGCGAGCTGCACGCGCTTGTCTTTCAAATCTTCGCTGGAGTGGACTACGATGGGTGGCTCCGGCAGCAGCACGAACATGGCGGCCGCGTCGCCATGCAGATCCACCCGATCGGCCAGCAGGATGACCTGCACCGACTTCCCTGCCTCCTGCAACTTGCGAGCGGCCACGAATCCGTCGCCGCCGTTGTTGCCCTTGCCGCAGAAGACCAGAATCTTCTGGGCATCGGGGTGGTGCGCGAGAACATATTCCGCCACCGCAGACCCGGCGTTTTCCATCAGCGTCAAAGACGGCACGCCGAAGCGTTCGCTGGTGGCGCGGTCGATGGCGCGCATTTCCGCTGCAGTGACGATCTTCATTCGAGTCTGCTCCTCATGACGAAGAGGAAGCGGTGAGTTCCAGCTGCCTCAACTGCGCTGGTTCGCCCATGGCAATCAAGAAATCATCCGCTTCGATTCGTTCATCGGGCGCGGGATTGAAGCGCATGCCTTCGCGCCGCTTAATGGCGAGGACAATCACTCCGCGCTCCTGCCGGATGCGGGAACTCTCAATCGTTTTGCCCGCAAAGGCCGACGTGGACGTGATGTGAATCTCGCCGATCTCCAGATCCATCCCGAGGTGCGTGGTCGCAGTGTCGAGAAAGCTGACCACATGCGGACGCAGAAGAGACTGCGCGATGCGTTGTCCGGCGAACGAATATGGAGAAACCACGGCATCGGCGCCAGCAGTGAGAAGGTGTTTTTCCGCGGCATCTTCGCTGGCCCGCGCAATGATCTTCAAGTGCGGATTCAACCCGCGCGCGGTGAGCACGATGTATAGATTGGTGGCGTCGGTGGTGGTGGCGGCGATCAGCCCGCGGGCCCGCTCGATCTGCGCCTGGCGCAGCATCTGCTCCTGCGTGGCATCTCCGGCAATGACTAGCCAGTTTTCTGATGCAAAGCGCTGGCGCTTGCTTTCATTGTTCTCCAGCATGACGAACGGCACCGGCTTGCGCGCCAATTCCCGCGCCACGCTGCGTCCCACCCGCCCCATGCCGCAGATGATGTAATGCCCGTCGAGCCGGCCGATTTCGCGCTCCATGCGCCGCCTTCCGAAGAAGCTTTGCAGCTCGAATTCTAGCAAAGCCTGGCTCAGTGCTCCCACGCCCAACGCCAACAGCGACACGCCTGACAGAATCACGAAAACGTTGAAGACGCGCCCCGCCTGCGAGAGCGGATGCACCTCCTGGTAGCCGATGGTGGTCAGCGTGGTCACCACCATGTAGAAGCCATCGAACCAGGGCCAGCCCTCGATGTAATGATAGCCGGCCGTGCCCGCCGCCATGACGAACAGCAGGAGCGCGCCGATGGTTCGAAGATTGCGGAAGGCTTTCACAGGAATTTCAATGGCTCCCTACCGACCCACGACTATAAAACAAAAAGGCCCTCCGCGCTGTGCGGAGGGCCCTTGAAACACTTCCATCATTCGAGACTCATCTGGGTTCCGGCGTACGCCCGGCAGCCAGCGCCTGCACCCGGCTGTGCTTCTGTCCGTAGCTGAAGTACACGACCAGTCCGATTGCCAGCCAGATGAACAGCCGCGCCCAGTTCACCCAGCCCAGCTTGTACATCATGTAACCGTTGGAGATCACGCCCAGGATTGGAATCAGCGGCACCCACGGAGTGCGGAAGGGCCGCGGCTGGTTGGGATTGGTGCGCCGCAAGACCATCACCGAAAGCGACACGATCACAAACGCCAGCAGCGTCCCGATGTTCACCATCTTTCCGATGTCGTCGATGGGTGTGAGGCTTCCCACGATCGCCGCTAGGAAGCCAACGAGAATCGTATTCTTCCAAGGGGTACGGAATTTAGGATGGACGGCGGCGAAGAATTTCTTCGGCAGCAGGCCATCATTGGCCATCGAGTACAGAACGCGCGTCTGCCCCAACAGCATCACCAGCATCACGCTGGTCAGTCCGGCCAGCGCACCCAGTGTAATGATGTTCGCCGCCGTGGTTAGACCCCGGTCCAAAAAAGCAACGGCGACGGGCGCTTCAATGTTGATCTGCTGCCAGTGCACCATCCCGGTGAGCACGCCGGCCACGGCAATGTACAAGACCGTACAGATCGCGAGAGAAGCAATCATCCCGATGGGCAAGTCGCGCTGCGGATTCTTGGCTTCCTGCGCCGTGGTCGAAACGGCATCGAAACCAATGTAGGCGAAGAATATGTAGGCTGCGCCCTGCCAGATCCCTCCCAAACCGTGGGGAGCATACGTGTGCCAGTCCGTGCCCCAGTTCGCGCGATTGACATAGTGCGAGCCCAGAGCGATGACGAACAGTACCACCGATACCTTAATGACGACGATGGTGGCGTTGAACCGCGCACTCTCTTTGATGCCCACCACCAGAATCGCCGTAATCACCAGCGCGATCAAGAATGCGGGAAGGTTCAACCCGATTTCCGTTCCAAACAGGTGCGGCGCACCCAACAGATTGTGCGCCCGCTGCAACAATTCTGGAGACTGAGCGGCGATGATCGCGCTCACTTTGTCCATAAACGCCTGCGTGCCCGGCACCAGGGACGCGTCCGAGGACTGCGCAATCTGCCGCGCCACAATATTTTCGGCGGTCTTCAGCGCGGTCCAGTGATCGTAGGCCAGCCACAGCGGCATCTTGATGTGAAAAATATTCAGCAGTTCGATGAAGTGGTTCGACCAACCCGACGACACCGTACTTGCACCCATGGCGTACTCGAGCGTCAGATCCCATCCGATGATCCACGCTAGCAACTCACCCAGCGTGGCATAGGCGTAAGTGTAAGCGCTGCCGGCCAGGGGAATCATGGCCGCGAACTCGGCGTAACACAAACCGGCAAACGCGCATCCCAGCCCCGACAAGACAAACGACAAAGACAGCCCCGGACCGGCATACTGCGCGCCCAGTCCCACCATGACAAAAATTCCAGCGCCGATGATCGCGCCCACGCCCAGCGCGGTGAGCTGAAAGACTCCCAATGTGCGTTTCAGGCTGTGCTCGCCCGTCTCCCGGGCTTCTTCCATCAGCAGATTCAGCGGCTTGGTTGCCAGCAGATTTGCCATCCGTTTGGTTTCTCCTTAGCTCTTAGGCGGACTCACTTGAGTTGCCACGTCGCGACCCCCTCGACCACGCGTAGTAAACCGGAATTCCCAGCAGCACCACGATCAACCCCGGCCACGTGAACTGAGGTTTGTAGCGCAATAGTACGACATCGATGAATAACGCCATCACAATATAAATGATCGGCAGAATCGGATAACCAACGGCCTTATAGGGCCGCACCGCGTCGGGATGCGTCCGCCGCAGCACAAACAATCCCACAATCGTCAGAATGTAGAACACCAGCACGGCAAAAATAATGTAGTCCAGAAGCTGTCCATAGCTGCCCGAGACGCAGAGCAGACAAGCCCACACCATCTGTACCATCAGCGAAACCGCCGGTGTCTTGTACGTCGGATGCAACTTGGCCACCTTGCGGAAGAACAGGCCGTCTTTGGCCATGGCATAGTACACGCGTGCGCCGGAGAGGATCAGCCCATTCGCGCACCCAAAGCCTGAAATCATGATCGCCGCCGCCATGAGCAGTCCGCCAGCCGCACCGAACATCTGCGTCATGACCGCGGTACCGACGCGATCTTCGGCGGCGTGCTTGATTCCGCGGGCCAGAATCGTAACGCCGCCTTCAGCGCCATCCAGCGGCAGCGCGCTCAGATAAATAAAGTTGCAGGCGATGTAGAGCGCAATGACCACGCCCGTGCCCAGGGCCAGAGACAGCGGCAGATTGCGGCTGGGATTCTTCACTTCCCCGGCAGTAAACGTGACGTTATTCCACGCGTCGGCGGAAAACAGCGAACCGACCTGCGCTACGGCAAGAATCGTCAGCGTACCGACCATCACAATCGGCCCACCGACGCCGACCTGCACAGCGTGCTGCGCACTCAATCCCGCGTTATGCCAGAAGTTTGCGCCGAAATTTGCAGCCAGCGCCTGCGCATTGCGTCCGAGCGCGAACCCGAACACCGCCAGTCCCAGCAGCGCGGAAACCTTGGCGGCGGTAAAGATGTTCTGAATCGCCGCTCCCGTTTTCACTCCGAAGATGTTCACCACCGAAAGGAAGATCACCAGCAGAATCGCAACCATGTTCTGCGTGTTGATGCCGACGTCCATGTTGCCCAGCACCATGGGGCCAACGTGAATCGGCGGGACCTTCCAGATGTGCAGAAGCCAGTTTGTCGAAGAAATCGAGGGAACGAACACGCCCAAGAACTTGCCGAAAGCCACGCCGACCGCGGCGATGGTCCCGGTTTGAATGACCAGGAACAATGTCCAGCCGTAGAGGAATCCCCACAGCGGTCCCAGAGCCTCGCGGAGATACACGTATTGCCCGCCAGCCCGGGGCATCATCGCAGCTAACTCGCCATAGCTGAGCGCGGCCACAATCGTCATGAACCCGGCAACGGCCCAGGCGCCGATCAGCAACGCCGGCGAATCGACTTCACGGCTGATTTCGGCTGACACAATAAAGATGCCGGAGCCGATCATCGACCCCATGACCAGCATGGTGGCGCTGGTCAGGCCCAAGCCCTGGACCAGTTCCTTGTCCTGATGACTGTGGATTTCCCAGTCGCTGCCCGCGGACGGCTGCGTTGTCGGTGTACTCAGGAACCCCTCCTAAAACGTAGCGCCGGCGTCTCGCCGGCTGTCGCGAGGGCGTCCCGCCCTCGCACTCGACCCCATGAAGAGGTCACCCGACTTTACCTTAAGATGCGGAAAAATTCCTCTGCTGATTTCCGCGGCTCCCGTAACAGATCGGATATCACAGCGACCGAGTCTGCCCCGGCCTCTATGACGGAGGCAGCGTTCGCTCGCGTAATTCCCCCAATCGCCACCAATGGCTTGCGAGTTAACTGCCGGGCCCGGCTCACCCCTTCTAGGCCAACCACGGGATCGGGCCTTTCTTTGCTGGACGTGGCAAACACCGGCCCGATGGCTAGGTAGTCGGCGGGCGTCCGATCCGCCTCGTTCAGTTGCTCTGGATTGTGCGTCGAGACTCCCAGCCAGCGCTCCGGCCCAATGATCTTGCACACAGACTCTGGAGACAAATCCTCCTGCCCGACGTGCACGCCATCGAACTTGGCAGCCAGGCACAAGTCCGACCGGTCATTCATGATCAACCGCACGGAGTCGCCAAGATGCTTCTTCACGGCCCGCGCCTGCTCAAGCATGACGCGGGCATTCCCGCTCTTATTGCGGTACTGCAGCAGCGGGCACCCGGCGGCGGCCAGTTCATCCGCGTACGCAAGCAAGTCCTGAGTCGACATACCAGCGGATGAATCGATAATGGCGTAGAGGCGCGGAAGGGAAATCATGGCATGCTGAAGGTGCCTGAATCACGTAGCCCCGGACGCATTCGTCCGAGGGGCCAATCCGAGAAACGCTGACGACGAGACCACTTCCTGCATTGTTAACGCCACCTGGCTCCGCGGGGCGGACGAATGCGTCCGCCTACGTGTGCCCGTTCTTCTTCAGAAAACGCTCAATGAATCCGGTATCGATCTTCCCTGCCCGGAAGTCTTCATCCGCCAGAATCTTGCGGTGCAGCGGAATGGTCGTGTATATGCCCTCGACAATGAACATCTCGAGCGCCCGCGCCATGCGGGACACGGCCTCGCTGCGGTCTTTTCCGCGTACGATCAGCTTGGCAATCAGTGAGTCGTAATATGGTGGGATCACACCTTCCGCATAAGCCGCCGTGTCGACGCGCACTCCGGTTCCGCCCGGAGGATGGAACGCGGTAATCTTCCCTGCCGACGGCGTGAACTTCTCGGGATGCTCCGCGTTGATGCGGCACTCGATCGCGTGTCCGCGATGAACAATCGGCCCCTGCAGAACGTCCCGCATGTGCGCTCCGGCAGCGATCATGATCTGGCTCTTCACCAGGTCGACGTCCGTAACCATTTCCGTGACCGGGTGCTCCACCTGAATGCGGGTGTTCATCTCGATGAAATGCAGCCTGCGGTCCTGATCCATCAGGAATTCAATGGTACCGGCATTGCTGTACCCGATCTCCGCCAGTGACTTGCACAGGACGGCGCCAATCTCATCGCGCAGTTGGGGCGTAACCTGCGTGGAAGGTGATTCCTCCAGCAACTTCTGATGGCGGCGCTGGATGGAACACTCGCGCTCGCCCAGGCTGACCACGTTGCCGTGCTCGTCGGCCAGCACTTGAAACTCTATGTGTCGTGGATGCTCGACGTACTTCTCCATGTAGAGATCGCCGTTGCCGAACGCGCCCGCCGCTTCCGCCTGCGCAGCCTTGAATAGCCCCGGCAATTCTTCTTCGTTGCGGACGACGCGCATGCCGCGTCCTCCGCCTCCCGCAGACGCTTTCACGATCACCGGGAAGCCGACTTGCCGAGCCCACTCCACCGCCTCGCCGTCGGAAGCAATGATTCCATCCGAGCCGGGCAGAATCGGCACGCCTGCGCGCTTCATCGCAGCGCGAGCTTTTTCCTTCTCGCCCATCAGGCGGGTCACTTCGGGCCGCGGACCAATGAACTTGATCCCGCTGGTCTCGCACACTTCGGCAAAGTTGGCGTTTTCCGCCAGCAGTCCGTAGCCGGGATGCACCGCCTCGACGTTGGCGATCTCGGCCGCACTGATGACGGCAGGAATATTCAAATAGCTCAGCGCGAGCTGCGGCGGTCCAATGCAGATAGCCTCATCGGCAAAGCGGACGTGCAGCGAGTTGCGGTCCGCCTCGCTGTAAATGGCGACCGTGCGGATGCCCAGTTCCTTGCATGCGCAGATCACACGCAGTGCAATCTCTCCACGGTTGGCAATCAGGATCTTCTTGAACATGAGGAAAAAGCCACATGCTATGAGCTTTGAGCTACGAGATCAAGGCTCACAGCTCGCGGCTCGTAGCTAACAGACACAAAAAGGCGCGCCCAGAGCGCGCCCAGATTTATCCTAGATTCACTTCTTCGGCCGGATCACAAACAAGTCCTGGCCGTATTCGATCGGCTGGCCGTTGACCGCCAGCTTCTTGACGATCTCCCCGGCATAGTCCGACTCAATCTCGTTGAGCAGTTTCATGGCCTCGACGATGCAGAGCACTTGCCCCAGTTCCACCATGTCTCCTGGCTTCACGAACGGAGGCGCGCCCGGCGAAGGAGCTTCGTAGAACGTCCCAACGATCGGAGACTTCACCATGTGAAGCCCCTCTTCGGGAGCGGGTGCGGCTGGCGGAGCGGCGGCGGCGACCGGCGCGGCCACTACGGGTACGCCACCCAATTCCGGCGCGAGCGCAGGGGCCGCAGGCACCGCATAAAAGCGCGGCTCCGCCTGAGAGTGGACGAACGTATGCTCCCCGGCGCGCTTGATCCGGACCTTGACATCGCCACGCTCCAATTCGAACTCGGCAATGTCCTTTTCGATGAGGAACTCGATGAGTTCTTTCAGCTCTTTTTGATTCATTCGTGTAGGGTGGGACCCTTCGCCAACATCTCGCGCGCCAGACCTGCAAGCCGATCATGGCTCACGCGAAGAAGCCGGGCCTCAATCCTGCCCGGCTGAAAGTTCAAGAAGACTAAACTGCCAGAAAATCCTTGCTCGTCGGCGTCATCACTTCACAACCGCTCGCGGTAACCGCCACCATGTCCTCGATCCTCACGCCCCATTTGCCGGGGAAGTATACTCCCGGCTCGATCGTGATGACCATACCAGGCTGCAGAATCTCGCGCTGCCCGTCCGCGACTCGCGGGGACTCGTGGATTTCAAGCCCGACACCGTGCCCGGTGGAATGGGTAAAATAGCGCCCTAACCCGGCCTTGCGCAATACCTTACGGGCTGCCGCGTCGACCTCGCCTACCGCGACACCAGGCCGAACGGCATCGATCCCAGCCTGCTGCGCCTCCCGCACCGCCTCGTAGGCCTGGCGGGCATCCTTTGGAACAGGCCCTACCCACACAGTGCGCGTCTGATCGGAACAATAACCTGAAAGTATAACACCGAAGTCGCAGACCACGAACCCACCGCGGGCGATTGCCTGGTCCGAAGCTCGTCCGTGCGGCAGCGCCGACCTCGCTCCCGAAGCAATGATCGTTGGGAACGACATCTCCTCGGCCCCACCCCGGCGCGCCGCCAACTCCATCTCCGCCGCCACTTCGGTTTCCTTCACGCCCGGACGTATCACATCCTCTGCCCGGTCGAACAACTTCGCTCCCAACACCACGGCAGCGCGGATCCGATTCAACTCATCGCCATCCTTAATCATGCGCGCTCGTTCGACGACGGAGGGTGCGTCCTTCAACCGGACTCCCGCAGGCGTTACCTGCGTCAGGCGCTTCTTTTCAGCGATCGTGAAATGCTCCGCCTCGAGCCCAATCGTCCATCCCCGGGCCCGCTTGCGCCGCGCCTCGAGAAACTCGCCCAGAGCAGTCAGCACTGCTTTCTTCGCAATCACTACCTTCGCGCCCTTCACCTCTTCATGCGCTTGCGTGTCATAGCGGACGTCGGTAAAAAAGACGCTGCCTGCTTCCTCCACGAGCAGCAGTCCGGCGCTGCCGGTAAACCCGCAAAGATATCGAATGTTTGGAAGATGGCTGATGAGGAGGGCATCGAACCGGGTGGTGGCGAGATGCTCGCGAAGCTTGGCCTGGCGCGCGGGAAAGTTCATTGCGGAAAGTTTATCAGCAACGGGAGGAAGTTCTGAGTTCTCCCCAAAAGCAAAACCGCCGGTTCCGGGACAGGTTCGTCGCGGAAACCGGCGGCTTCAATCTTCGAACTACGCTGGTAGGTCTGACGCTGTTATGTCTGGATGATTCGCGGCGTGATGAAGAAAATCAGCTCCTGGTTTGAGGTGTTGACCTGCGTGTGCTTGAACAGGTTGCCCAGGTAGGGCAGGTTGCCGAGCAGCGGAACTTGCGAGATGTTGATCGAGTTCTGCGTCTGAATGACGCCGCCGATCACCACCGTGCCGCCATCGGTCACCAGCACCTGCGTAGTGGCCTGCTGCGTGATCAGTTCCGGATTGCCCTGTACTTCCTGACCGAAGTTCGGAGTGGTGTTTTCCACGTCCACGTTCAGGAAGATAGTGTTCTCCGACGTGATCTGCGGAGTCACCGTCAACCGCAGGAACGCGTCGACGTAGGTGACGGTCGGAGGACCACCCAACTGCGCCTGCGTCACGATCGGCACGCGCACGCCCTGCTTCACCAGTGCTTGAATGTTGTTCTGGGTTACGACCCGCGGACGAGAGAGCACTTTCAGCAAGCCGCGCGACTCGGCCATCGAGAGGACAGCGTCAATCCGCACCGTGTTGCTGCCGTTGAAGAAAGTCAGGCCGCTCGAAGGCGACGTGGACCCCAGGTTCGAGAACAATGGAATCGAAGATCCCGTGGTACTGCTGCCAGTTCCCGGCACGGTAATGTAGCCAGGAGTGAGTCCGCCCGCCGTGGTCGGAGAGCTGCCCGCAGCGGCGTTTCCGCCGATTGCGGTCGTGCCGTTGCCCCAGCCGAAGCCAAGCTGCGTGCCGATGTCGCGGGCAAACTGCCGCGTCGCCGCCACTACACGGGCTTCGATTTCAACTTCCTGCGTCTTGCGATCCAGCTGCGTCAGCAGGCGGTCGATGGTCGGAATCGTCTTCGGAATGTCGTTGATGATGACGGCGTTGGTGCGATCATCCGCCACCACATCGCCGCGCTGCGAGAGGAATTTCTTTACTGTGACAATGACGTCTTTCGCCTTAGCATAGCTCAGGAAGCGCGTGACCGAAACTTTTTCCACGGCCAGCGATTCGGATTCGATCTGGGCTCGGCGGGCGTCTGCTTCATGCTTCAGGGTTTCCACCGTAGCGATGCGCAACACGTTGCCTTCCAGTTCACGCGCCAGGTCGTTGTTCTTGAGCACGATGTCGAGCGCCTGATCCCACGGCACGTCATCGAGCACCACGGTCAGCGTGCCGTGCACATTAGGATCGAGCACGACGTTCAGACCGCTGATTTCGTGAACGAGGCGGAAGAAGTCTTTCAGGTCGACATCTTTCAGGTTGACCGAGATCGGCTCGCCGGTGTACTTCGGACCGGTCGAGGCGGGTTGCTGTCCGGCTTGAGCTTTCTGCTCCGCCGCCAGGTTCACCGCAGGGGTAATCGTCGTTTGGCTCTGCTGAGCTGCGTGGGCGCTGACGGGCAGCAGTTCCGCGGCAGTCTTGTCCGAGAACCTCTCCGCCGCTTCCTGGGCGCGAACCGTGGGTTCGGCGTCGTCTTTCTTCACGTCGCCGGCAACCTGGTTCTTGGCCTGGTACGAAGGCTCGACAAATACAAAGTCCGTGGGCTTCGAATCCGTGGCCGTAGCCTTCGGAGCCTCAGCCACTGCTGCCGGGCTGGCCGGAACCGGCGAGCTCGCAGCAACCGTCTTTATCTGTGCCTCAGGGGCGGCCTTGGCCACCGCGTTGGCGTGCAGGGTCAGCACCAGCTTCCCTGCCGGGCCCGGCGTCAACTCGTAGGCGCAAGCCTTGTCGAGGTCGACGACGATGCGTGTGGTCGGATGTGCCTGGCCGTCCATGCCAATGCGCACGTCCTTGACCCCAGCCGCGCCCACCGCGATGCGGGTCTGTCCGGTCGCCATTACGGTCTCCGGCAGGTCCACTACCACGCGAGCGGGCGAGTCCAGAGTGCTGAGCTTCGGCGTGAGTGTGCCGTGGGAGCTCATCTCGACCCGGATGTCGTCCGTGCTCCGGACTACGTTGACTCGATCGAGCTGGTTCGGGGTCTGCGCCACCGCAGCCACCGCCATCGCCAGCACCGATACGAACATTGTCAATTGTTGCTTTCGCATTTCGCCTCTCCCCACCCGCGGGCCTGGCCCGCGTGTCCTTCTGCAACTTGATTTCGGCGTTCCCGGTTTCCGGTTGCGCCGCCCTGCACTAAACCGCCGGCGTAAAGATTCTCTTCACGACTTCGCGTGTGAACGGCTTGCCCAGTTTGTCTTGAATCGTTTCCTGGAACACCACCGAATCACCCGTGATCTTCACCACGTAACCGTTAAACACGGGATCGTTCTCCCGCAGAAAATAAGCCTTGTTCAGGTTGTTGGTGACCACCGCGATGAAGCCCGTGTCGGACTTCACCACGCCCCGAAGATTGATCGCGTTAATCTCCAGGCACTTCTTTCCGGTCGAACAACCCGAGCCGTTGGTCTGCACCACGGGGCTGAAGAACGGATCGCGTTTCCCGTTCATCGCCCACTTCTTTTCTTCCGGCTTGGGCTTGGAATCGGTCTTGGTCGCAGGCGCAGGCGCAGCCGCAGCAGGCGCGCTCACGGCCGGAGCCGCGGACTTCGCCACCACCGGCGCTGCCTTGGATTGCTGTTTCGGTTCCGGCTTCGAGGCCTGTGCCACTGGCTTCGCGGCGGACTCCTTCACCGCAGCAACTTTCGTCGCTGCTGGGGCCGCTTTCGCCGCAGCCGTCGGCTGGGCCGCTGGTGCCGTTGCCTTGGCTGGAGCAGTCTTCACAGGAGCAGCCTTAACTGCCGGCGCCGGAGTATTCTTCGCGACGACCGGGGCTCCTCCCTGCGAATGCAGAGTCAGGATTACTTTCCCGGCGGGACCCGGAGTCAACTCATAGGCCAAGGGCTGCGCGAGATCAACCACGACGCTGGTCGTCGGAGGAGTCTTGCCGTCCATGCCGATGCGTACGCCCTTCACTCCGGCGCTGCCCACGGGAATCTTGTTCTGAGCGGTGACCACCACGGTCTGTGGCAGTTCCACGAGTAGTCGGTCCGGCGAAGTCAGTTTGGTCACCCGGGGCGTTACCGCCTGGGTGGAACTGATTTCGATCTGGACGCCATCCGCCGCGGGAACCACATTCACCCGCTGCAGCTGGTTGTGGGACGAGGAGGCCGTTGCCGGCTTCGACGCCGCGATCGGTTTAGACCCCGGAATCGTCGCGGGTTTCACCGCGGGAGCCGGAGCGCCCGGTACCGGCTTGGCTGCCGCCGGAACTACGGCGGCTCTGGGAGCCGGGTTGGCCTGCGTCTGCTGCAGCGATTTTGCCGTGCTGCGCGCGTTGTCGATGGCGTCAGGGCTCTGAGCCCAAGCCGCGCCCGCCATCATTGCCATTGCCAAAATGCCTGTCGTCAGCTTCATAGCCATCCCTACTTCGCCGCCGGCGTTCCCGGTTTCGTCCCGGCGCCTGCCGCTGAAGGTTGTAGATCGTGACTGAAGTATGTGGTCGCGGTGAAAGTCGCGATGATGCTTTCGTTGGGAGCGTACTGGTACGTATGCTTGGCTTTCGCCCCGCTCGGATTCTTCGTCGTCGCCACCAGCAATCCGCTGATGTTGACAATCCGCTCCAGCTTGCTGACCCGGTCAAAAAAATTCAGCGTCGAATAGTACGGACCGTCCAGTTCGATGTCGAAGGGCACTTCCGTGTAGTACTGTTGCGCCCTGGTGTCCTTCGCCATGTAGCGGCGCAGCTCCACTCCCGACTTCTGGGCCTCCGCGTCGAGCATGGTGATGAAACCATCGACCTGCTTGTCATCGGGAACGATGCGCTGCTCGATTTCCAGCTGCTGTTTGAGCTCGGCCAACTGCTGCTCAATCTGCTTCAGCTTCGGCCGGTAGGACTCGAGTTCGTTGTTTTCCCGAATCTTGTCTTCGAGGGCATGTTGCGCGGCTGCGTTGTGGTCGTTCTGAGCCTTGAACAGCGTGAAGTACAACGCTGCCGTGACCACAGCGCCCCCAATCACCACTGTTGCCCACTGCTTGATGCCCGACATTTCGCTAAAATTCGCCATAGGTCCGCCTTTACGACTTTCCCTTCTCGCAAGTCAGCGTGAACTGGAATGCCTGCATGTCCTTGATCGTGTCGTCCTGATAGGTTTCCTTGATCTCGACGGTTCTGAAGAAGCCAGTCTTTTGCAGGTTCGCGATCAGATTGGCAACTGCATCCGTGCTGAGAGCCGTTCCCTCAAGGTTCACACTCGGTCCCGAGTCGTCCATCTTGCTGAGCCATACGGCTTCGGTGTTGTTGACCGTCTCGCCCAGCATGGCCATCAGGTTGACCGGACCACCGTTCTGTGCCGCCCGCAGCCCGTCGATCACATCCACCCGCCGCTTGTAGTTGTTGGCTTGCGTCTGGCGCTCCAAAAAGCGCGCCTTCACGTCGGCCAGTTCGCGGTTCTTCTGCTCGGCAACCTTCATGTGTGCTTGGATCGCCTTCGCCTGACGGTCAAGATGGGACCAGTAGCCCAGGTTGAACAACCCGGCCACCACCAACACCGCCAGGATCTTCAGTTTGGGCGAGCCCATGTCGCCCATTTCCATCGTGGGCATCGACGGTCCGCCGCCACCGCGCTTGCTCTTCCCCTTGGAATTTTCGAGCAGGTTGATTTTGATCATAGGGATTCAAAGCTCCTCAGGGCCAAGCCCACTGCCACTGCCATCTGCCCAGGATTCTGCTCCACCAGCTCCGCTCCATGTCCTTCGACCGGAGGCGTTACCCGCTGGAACGGATTCAGCAATTCCACCGGCATCGAGAACTCCTGCCGCAACGCTTCCACCAGGCCCGGAACCTTCGACGAACCGCCCGCCAGGTAGATCTTTTCGATGTGCTCGCCGGCCGCGCTGGCCCGGAAGAAATCGAACGTCTTCTGAATTTCCAGCACGATGATCTCGGTGACCTGCTGCAGGATCGGCTGCTTCGCGTCCTCGCTCACCGTGCCCACCTTGTTGCCCAGTTTGAGCGACTCGGCGTCTTCAAAGCTCAGATCCAGTTCCTTCTGCAGCGAGTCGGTGTACTGATGCCCGCCCACGCTGACATCGCGCGGGAACAACGGCGTCGTACCCTTCACGATGTTGATGTTCATCACGCTCGCGCCCAGGTTCAGAAGCGCGACCACCTGGCCCGGCGCCGGCTGGTAGTTGTACTCGTAGCAGTTCTGCAGCGCCAGCGCGTCAATGTCGACGATAGCCGGGGTGCGCCCTGACATCGAGAGTACGTTGGTGTAGTTCAGAATCTTGTCCTTCTTCACCGCGACCAGCAGGACGTCCATCTGCGGACTGCCCACTTCGTCGGAGAGAATCTGGTAGTCCAGGCTGACATCGGCCAGATCGAAGGGAATGTGCTGCGCCGCTTCCTTCTCGATGGTCTCGGCCAGTTCCTGGTCGCTCATCGAGGGCAGCGAGATCTTTTTCACGATCACCGAGTGCCCGCTCACCGCGGTGGCCACGGCCTTGGTTTTGATCTGGTTGTCGAGGAACAGCTTGGAGATCGCGCTCGAAACTGTGCCCGAGTCCACGATCATCGAATCGACCACGATGTCGGAAGACAGCGGCTCCAGACCGAGGTGTGCGACTTCAATCTGCCCACCCTTTCTCTTCAACTCGACTGCCTTAATGCTTGAAGAGCCTACATCCAGGCCAACAATGGACTTCGATCCCAATCCAAACATGTGCCCACCTTTACTGTGACCCGGCAGCTTTCATCGCCGCCTTGGGTTTGCGTTTCGCCTGCGGTTCCATCTGGCTCGACTTCTCTTCCATCCACTGGTCCAGCCGCGATTTCTTGAAGCGCCAGCGGTTGCCCAGCTTGAATGCGGGAATCTTTTGCTCGCCTACGTACTTGTAAAGCGTGTCCGGACTCACGCCCAGGTATTGCGACGCCTGCCGGATGTTCATCACTTCTCGCGAGTCAGCCATGGTTCCCTTTGCCTTTTCCGCCACGTCCATTCCCGCTCCGGCTCCCCGGCCTGCGGGCTTTACTTCCGAACAACGCCTTGCCCTCAATATCGGCTCCGAGGGCTTTCGGTGTTCCGAGCATATCTCAACCCTGAAAAACCCCGGCTCGGAGCGAATCTCCGCGTTTCTTTGGGTTTTTTGCCTGTTTCTTGGAATTCGGGGAGAGGGAGCCTGGAGGGGGGGCTACAGGTTGTGGTTACAGGCTTACAAAATACTATTAGAAGTGGTTCGCGTGCAGGGGGTGCCCGGTCACTTGCAGACCGGTAACTGAAGTACTAGGCACGGTACGGAGGTACTATGTCGCTCGCTCAAAGTGCTGTATTCACAGGGCCTTAATCGAGAGGAGGTAAAGTTACCGCGCAGCACAATTCCAGTTAACTGCCGCATTGATCTGCATCATCCATCGTGCAATCGCGAGGCATTTAGCGGCTGAACGCCCGCGACGAACTCTACCGGATGAACTCTACTGAACGTCCGACACTTTGCCGTTCACAAACGTCACCTTCAGATCCTTGTACACATAGATCTGCTTTGAACCGAGATTCACGACCTTGTCGGGCTTGCCGAGCGCAGACTGCACTTGGTCCGTGGTCTGTCCCTTCTCGATGGTCTGTGGTTCAGCCTGTGGTTGCGGCGGCGGCGCCTGTTGTTGTGCGGCCTGCTGCTGACCACCTTGCCCACCTTGATCTCCCTGCTGCTGCGCGCCCTGATCCTGCTGCTGCGTGTCTTCGCTGATGGAGAGCAGTTGTCCGATCGTATCTTCGACGTCGCCTGCGCTGGCTTTCGCCAGCGATCCCTTGGGAAACTGGAAAACCACCTTCGCCTTGTTATACGTCGGAGGATCCGTTTTGTTGCACGTATCGCACGCCACGATCGTCAACGCTACGTCGTCTTTGTTCACGTCGACTTCGATTTTCGACGGATACACTTTGTCGCCCGCCGCGAACAGGTGTGTGGTCTGATCCTTCCCAAATTTCTTCATGCCGAAGCCGATTCCCTTGGTCAGAAGAGTGTTGGGAGAATGCACCGTTCCTCCCTCATATTTCGTGGAAAGGATGTTCGAGTCGGAATAGGGCACGCCGAGAATTCCGCCCTTCTTGATCTCCAGCAGTGTTCCTGTATCAACCACGGCATACCCGCTCGTGTCCGATCCCATCTTCACCAGTTTGTATTGCGCGGTGAGCTGCTCTTGCAGCGTGGGCGCCTGGGCATGAGCCTGCACTGCGCTCGTCAGAACCAACGCCAAAGCCGGAAGCAGAACCTGGAACCTCGTCGACATCGCGAAACCCTCCTGCCAGTTCTCTCTGAAATTCAAATGCATAAGTATTGCGAGAGTCTTTACGAAGGGAGCATCGCGGAACCGCGGACGCTCCCTTTCTCGGCACTCGTGCTGGTTCACTGCGCGCCGCCACCGCCAGAAGAAGCAGCCTCTTGCTTGACCTCCGTCTCGGTCTGGTCGGCAGCCGCTTGCTGGTCTTGCAGAGTCTTCTCCACATTCTTGTCGGGCGGAGGTGCGGGAATATCTCCATCCACCGTGGAGGTATCCGGCGCCTTCGGTAACCCACCCGTGCCCTGCTTCTTGGCCAGCTCTCCCATTCCGTCCTTGAGTTGCTCGCGGAATTGGTTGTACATCTCCTGCAGATCGTCCGTGGAGACTGGCCCTTCCTTGCCCACGGCGCAATCCTGCTTCGTGCTGGCGACGACTTTCACATTCACGTTGCCGTCGCCATCCGGAGTTTCTGTGGTTCGCGAGATCACGTCTCCTTGCGAAAGCGGACACTCGTCTCCATCCGCCACCAGGCTCATGTCAGACGAAACCACGAACACCTTGAACTTTGGATCCAGAGCCGGCGGTGCTTCGTTGGAATTCGCCGGTGCTGCCCCAGAAGAACTACTCTTCGGCTTCGCGGCCTCAGCCTGTTCCGCAGCCAGCGTCACCTTCACTTCCTCGGCGATCTGCTCCTTGACCTCGGGCGAGAGCTTCGCCGTGTCCGCCGGAGCGGCCATAGGAGCGAGACTGGCCCACAGCATCCCGTCTCCTGCGTCGGGCCGGAGCCAGGCATTATTCTGTGCTTCATACGCCGCCTGCAAAGAAGCAGCAATCATGAAATCAGTCAGCCAGAAAGCCGCCGAAGGATATACCGGATACGGCTGGTAGTAGGCGGGACCGTAGTAGCCATACCACGGCGCTCCGCCCCATCCCCACGCATACGGAGCCGGAGCCGGCCACGGATTGTAAGCCCATCCGTAATACCCTGGCCGGTAATAGTAGGCTGGGTAATAGCCATAGTAGGGACGTCCGCCGTAGTAGTAGCCACGATAGACGCCGCTGCGGTAACCCCCATGATAGTAGTACGTGCGTGAATAGTACGAATGGCCACCGCGCGTCACGTACGCGCGCTGCACGTACCCGCCACGCCGTCCGTTGGTCACCACTCGCGCCCCGTTGTGCGTGCTCACGACCGTACGCCCGCCGTGCATCCCGTGCGAAATCTGCATCCCATTTCGGTTGACCGAGCGAATCTGCCCATTCGGACGAATGTTCGCCGAACCACCGCCCTTCAAAGAAACCTGCCGACCCGGAGCCGGACGGTTCATTGACGCTTTGTTTGTAGTTGCGCCGCCGGGGCGCCCGTTCGTCGCAGCGCCCGGCTTGCCTGCTGCATTCGCGGTCCCAGGGCGACCGTTCGTCGTATTCGGCCTGCCATTCGTGGTATTCGGTCGGCCATTCGTTGTGGTGCTTGGACGACCGTTCGTCGTTGTGCTCGGGCGCCCGTTCGTTGTCGTCCCTGGACGGCTCGTGTTGCTGCCACTTCCAGGTCGTCCCGACGATGTCGTGCCCGGGCGGCTGGTTGATCCTTGCGCGGGCCGGCCGGAGCTACTCGCGTTGTGGCTGGGCGCCGAGGTATGCGCGGGTGCGCTGCCATGCGGTGCGGGTGCGCTGGCATGCGGTGCGGGTGCGCTCGGCTTCGAGGGGGCGCTCGGTGTTTTTTTCTGGCCCCAGGCAAGCGCCGGAACCGTCATCACGAGCAAGAAAAGAATCGACTTTCGCAGAGCACTTCCATTCACTATGAACTTCATTGCGAACTCCTCGACTGAAAAAAGTTTTTCATCCCGCCGCGAACGCACAAAGATACAGCTCAATCCGCGGACGAATTACGTTCCGATCAGTTTTCTGGGCCCTAGTGGAGAAGACCGGCAGGAGGCAAGCGCGGCACATCGGATGTGCCAACTGGTATCCCGCGGCGGAGCCAACGTTACCAAAACCCGGCGTGAGGCGCAATTGTTTTCTGGGATTTCCTCGCCTTCCTTGGGACCGCTCGCTGCTGTAATCTATCTCGTCGGTCCGGAGGAACATTTTGCGCTATCTCGATCGCTTGCAACCCCTTGCCCTTCTCGTCATGCGCCTGGCTCTGGGCGCCATCATGGTCGTGCACGGCTATCACAATGTGTTTGGAGGCCTGCAGCACCACGCGCAGTGGATCGCCGGCCTCGGCGTGCCGCGCTGGCTGGGTTATGTCTCGTCTTTCACGGAGCTGGTTGGCGGGCTATTGCTTCTCGCGGGATTCTTCACCCGCATTGCCGCGCTCGCCGTATGCGTTGACCTTGTGGTGGCCCTCTGGAAAGTTCACTTGCACAACGGGCTCACGGGATCGCCCGACCGACCGGGATACGAGTTCCCCCTGGCGGCCGTCAGCGTGGCCTTCGCCCTGATCTTCTTTGGCGCCGGTCCCATCGCTCTCGACCACGTCCTCCGCGGAGGTGGCAGCGGTGGTTCCAAACGGTAGGGTTCCGGGAGCCGTGGCCGCACTTCAAGCGCAACTTATTGCGCTTCATTGGGTTGGATTCTTCGGCGGCTGCCGTCTGGCGGGATATTGGCCTTCGCGATGCCAGGGAGCACCGCCCATTGAATTCCGGCGCTGTTGAAACTAAGATGAATGCATTGTCCATGCGATTGCATCCAAATGGTTTGGCGGTTGCATCTTACCGTCAATAACGATCTTTATAGGAGGTTTCTCTTGAGAAAGCTTGCCTTCCTCGCGGCCGTCATCGCTGTTTTTGCCCTGGCCAACGTCGCTTCCGCCCAGCAGGGCGACGCCAGTATCGGCTTCGGGACCCTCATGTCGCCCGGGGCGTCGCCCTGCGCCGTCTCGCCGTCTTCTAACGGCATTGTCCCGATAGTTTGCCCGGAAAAGGGTGGCCTTTACACCAATATCGGAGGCGACGTGATCTTTCACAAGCGCATCGGCTTTGCGTTTGATGCGGACTGGAGGACCAGTCAGGGGAACTTTGCAGGCATTGGTCAGCCCTACCGCCCCATGCTTTTCTCCATCGATGGTATTTACCAGCCGCGCTTGAGCAAGAAGGCTGGACTGGATCTGATGGGGGGCATTGGCTGGCAGACCACTCGCTTCTATCTTCCCTATTGCACCAACGGTTTCACTTGCAATAATTACCTCAGTTCCAACCACTTCCAAATCAACGTGGGAGCCGGGATCCGCTACTACGTGTGGGGACATGTTTTCGTCCGGCCCGAGGTGCGCTACTACAAAGTCCTCAATAACACGGACTACTACACCTCCGGCAACATCGTCCACGTGGGAGCCTCGATCGGCTACACCATTGGTCCAGACTAGGCCTTAACTGAGCGGCGGCCGCGAGCGTGTGCTGCGGCCGCCAGTTTCTTGTGCTAGAGCATCCATCCGCGGATGCTTCCGCCGGGCACTCCATCCGTTCTGCGTATACACTTCAAGATCGGGACCGAAACACAAAGGGGGCTGTATTTGAGAAAGTTCGCGCGAATCACGTCCGTGTGTGCGCTTCTTCTGTTTGCCACTCTCGCTTCTGCTCAGCAAGTGGACCTGTTCGCTGGCGGCAACACTCTGTTCTCCACCAGCAACGATACCGCTTCTCTGCGCTATCTCCCCCCTCCGGAGAGAGGCGGCGTCTACCCCAGCGCCGGCTTCGACCGCATCTATAAGAACGGATTCGGCTACAGTGGAGAGTTTACCTTTCGATACAAGCAGGCGTTCTACAACGACTATCAGAAGTACCGTCCCGTCCTGTATGACTTCAACGCCGTATTGGCTCCCCGTTTCAACCCGTTCCCAGCCCGCATCTCAAAGCGAACCAGCACCATCTTCACGGCTGGCGTGGGCGGCCAGACCGTGCTTTACTACAACCCATACGGCAATTGCATCTACCAGAGCGGCTGCTCCACCCATCTGAACAGCAATCACTTTCTGCTTCACGTGAGCGGCGGATTCAACTACCGGGTGTGGCGAAATTTCTTTGTCCGGCCCGAAGCGCACTATTACTACATCATCAATAACACCAACGACTTCCACTCCAATAGTGTTCTACGCCTCGGTGCTTCCGTCGGCTACACCTTCCACACCGACTAACAATCCGGCGCTAGCGGCGTCGACTCCGCAGAGGGAAAGAAAAAAGGCAGCGGCCCCGGACGCTGCCTTTCGTCTCTGACTGCAGCCTGGTTTACTTCATCCCCATGCAGATCTCGGCTTCGTGGATCGCCTGGTTCAGATGTTCGATCGACTTGGCACGGTGGCCGTCGAAGTCATGCTCGGCGCTTTCCAGTTGATGCTTGGCGGCACGCATTGACTCAAGCGCTTCGTCGATGTGCGGATGCCGTTCGGGCACCGGAGCAACCGCTGCCGGAGCAGTGGGTGCCACAGCGGGAACTGGCGCCACCGGCGCTTTTGGTCCGGCTGCCGCCGCGGGAAAAGCGAGCGTAAACACAAGAGTTGCCATAATGAGCAGCGTCAAGAAACCGATCTTTTTCACGAGTTCCTCCTCGTCCGAATTTCGGCTCGGACGCAACCGGTGTGAGTCATTTCTGTCACGGACGTAGCCCCGGCCGCCCCGAACAGTCCGTGACACCCGCACAGTATAGCCGCTAACATAAAATCCGCGGCGCCGCAAAAGGTTACTCTGCAGATGCCTGCTTAGCGCTCGCGACGGTTGCGCCACCACAGAAGCCCTAGACCCACCAACACCAGAATCGCGGCCACCACGTCGAACCGCCTGATATCCCGCTCCAGCCGGCCCAGATGCTGGCCAAACAGATAGCCCGCGCCGGAAATCGCCGTGACCCAAACTGCCGCCCCAAGAAAGTTGAACACCGTGAATTTCCGCCACGGCATCCGCAGCACACCCGCCATGGGCCCTGCGATGATTCGCATGCCGAAGACAAAGCGCGCAAAAAAAATAGTGACCGCTCCGTAACGGGCAAACAGTTCTTCTCCTCGCGCCAGCGCTGCGTCTTGAATTCTAAAAGCAGTCCGGTAGCGCTCCAGCACAGGACGTCCACCGTAGTAGCCGAGCGCAAACCCAATGTTGTCGCCCAGCGTGGCGGCAATGGTCCCCACCACAATGATCCAGGGAAGTTGCAGTTCGTGCTGGGAATATGCCAGGAAACTCGCCAGCAACAGAATCGTTTCCCCCGGGACCGGAATGCCGGCATTCTCGATCAACAAAGCCGCGCCCACGGCCCAGTATCCGTAATGCACCACCGCATTCCGCAGGAAGTCGAGAATGGAGTGGGTCATGATTTCAGAGTTGAATTTGAAGTTCCGTAGCGCCGGCGTCCCGCCGGCTGTCGCGAGGGCGTCTCGCCCTCGCACGCGTTCCGAGCAGTCTGCCTCAGAGTCTTATCGTTCCAAGAATTCGATCAGCGCCTGGTTAAACTTCTCCGGGCACTCCTCATAAGGCAAATGTCCGATTCCCGGAAACACCACTGTCTGCACATTCGAAAAAAACCGCGCCAGCGGCTCTATCGACGAAGCATACACCGCCGGATCTTTGCTTCCCCACATCAGCAGCGTGGGAATCGGGGCAAGCTTTGGCAGCAACGCTTCCAGTTCCCGCAGATCCGCCGTCCACGTACGGACAATGCCCAAGGCATGGTCTAACAATCCCGGAATCGCCAGCGGCGCCTTGTAGCCCTCCAGGCTTCCGGGGGGAATCGTGCTGCGATCGGCATACAGCCGCCCGTGCCAGTAACGAAACAGGAACGGCATGCGTTCCGCGCCAAAACGAAACAGCGCCGCGCCGAGATTGGTACCGACGAATGGCGCCAGCCGCCTCCCATGCGAAGAGTACGGATTCACCGGGCAAACCAGCACCAACCGCCGGAGCCCCCGCCGCGAGACACCCGCGCTGACGCACTCCGCGGCAGCGGCCATCGCCACCGCGCCGCCCCGCGATGTGCCCAGCAGATCAAATGACGCCAGTCCCAACTTATCGACAAACCTCAGCACGCGCAGAGCGGTCGCGTGCATCGAGTGATCGATGCCCCGCGGCCGGTCCGAAAACCCGGCCCCCAACAGGTCGGGCGCGTACACGGTGGCATACGAGGCCAGCGCGGGCATCGTGTATCGCCAGGAAAAGGAATACCCCAGCAGTCCGTGCAGCAGGACCAGCGCTGGCCCGGACCCCGCGCGCAGATAGCGCATGCGGGCGCCATCAAAATCCATCCAGCACTCTTCCATGCCCTCGCTCGAGGCTGAAGCAGAGCCGGACGCTATTTCCTGAGTTTCATTCATCACAAGAATCTTCTGACTCGGACAACCGTTTCCTGCGCTTACGACTCTAGTTAAGAGAACGCCTCTGTCGCTTCACTTGGGGAGCTTCGGCTCCCCGTTTTTTGTTCGGCTTCCGGCTCTCGGCTTCCGCCTTCCGGATCATCGTGGCATGCGCCATCGAGTGGGTGCCCCACCCTTGTCGCGTTCTTTGCGACAGGGTGGGGATTTTGACTCGGTAAAGCGGGTGCCCATTTCTCGCGCTTTTGCGAGAAGTGGGGAATTTACGCCGCCGCCTTCCTCTTCTTCCCCAACAGCTTCTTCAGCACTCGAATCCCCTTGTCGATATGTTTCTCTTCCATCAAGAAGGGTGGCAGGAATCGCACCACCGTATCCTGCGTGCTGTTGAACAGCACTCCCTCCGCCAGCGCCGCATCGACGATCGGACGCGCCGGAATCTCCAGCTGGATTCCCTGAATGAAGCCTCGCCCGCGCACTCCAATCGCTGCCGCCTTCTTCTCGACCACTTCCTTCAACTCCTGCTGCAAGTAGGCTCCGACTTTGTTGACGTTCTCCAGCAGCTTCTCTTCTTCCACAATCGCCAAAAACTCCAGCGCGACGCGGCAAGCCAGCGGACCACCACCGAACGTAGTCCCATGCTGCCCCGGAGAAATCGCCGTCGCAAATTCTTCCTTCGCGATGAATGCGCCCAGAGGAAGCCCCGCCGCGATCGGCTTGGCAATCGCCACAATGTCCGGTGTCACGCCGAAACTCTGAAACGCAAAAATCGTGCCCGTGCGCCCCAGTCCGCACTGAATCTCGTCAAAGATCAGCGCCACCTTGTGACGATCTGACAGTGCGCGGCACTCCTGCAGGAACTCCACCGAACACTCGTAGATTCCGCCTTCGCCGAAAATCGGCTCCAGCACGATCGCGCAAGTATTGTCATTCACCGCCGCGCGCAGTCCTTCCAGATCGTTCTGCTTCACAAACGTCACATCTTCGAGCAGCGGCTCAAATCCCTTGCGATGCTTGTCCTGCCCGGTCAGCGATAGCGCCCCAAACGTACGCCCGTGATACGACCCCTCCAGCGCCACCAGTCGGCTCTTCGCTTCGCCGCCCGCGCGATGTCCCGCCAGCCGCGCCAGCTTGATCGATCCCTCGATCGCCTCGGTGCCGCTATTGGAGAAGAACGCCCGGTTCAATCCCGAGAGCGCGCACAACTTCTCCGCCAGTGGCCCCTGGTACTCGTGGTAGTAGAGATTGGAAACATGTATCAGCTTGGCTGCCTGCTCGCGAATCGCTTTCACAATCCGCGGATGCGCGTGCCCGAGCGCGTTCACTCCCAGCCCGGAAACAAAATCCAGGTAGCGCTTCTCGTCGATGTCGTAAAGAAACACTCCCTTGCCGCGGGTAAGCACGACCGGATAGCGGTTATAAGTCTGCAGCAAATATTGCCGCTCACGTTCAGCGATTTGTTCGAAGGTATCCATAGGAAGCTTCAATTTTACCGGAAGGTGCGGGTCGCTGCTGAAATCAAAGCTCCGCAACCAGGGCGTTCTCGACGCAAACCCGAGAATCCATTCCTGATTGACAGGTAGGCAGAGCGCCCTTACGATGTTTGCCCACCGCGGATGCTACCGGACGGCACCCGCTTGCGTTACTCACGCGGTCGAGCGGTTTGTCGCCAGCGCATAGAACAATCTCGAGTGAAAGAACGCGAAGCCAGACGATATGCCGACGTCAGATGAATTTTGGAAAGTTGCTGCACAAGTAGCTTCGGAGCGTAGCGGCTTGGTCGTCGGATTCGCAAAGGACTCGGAGCAGCCCGAACTCGGCTCCGCGCTCGACAACGTGCTCGGCTTTGCTTCCCGGGCGCCCGTTACGGTTATCAGCCTCTCCGATTGGGCGGACTGGAAAGAGCAGGTGGAAGCGTTTTATCGCCTGCGTCCCGGCTGGGGCAAAGGCAAGGGCGGCGATCCCGACGCGAATTACTATCGCGTGAAGTTCGACGATTTCGGCGCGCCAATGAGTTTCACTTCAAGGACTACCTTCAGCACGAGTTCGCCCTTCTCCAGCCCCCTCGACATCCCATCTTTTGGCGGGTATGCAACGCCGCCCAGCGGTTTTCAAGGTGTGCCATTCTGGCCGCGGGTCCTCGCTCGCGTCATCGACTTCCTGGTTCATTACCTCGTCTCATTCGTAGCGGGATTCCTCTTTATCCTGCTTTTGACCGCTGCTGCCGGAGGCCGGCCTCCGGCTTGGGTCCTGCACCGCCTCTCGCAAACCGGCCTCGCCGGCTTCCTTGCGGGAATCCTCGGACTATTCGCCTACAACGTAATCTGTACTAGCGTCCATGGAAGCACGCTCGGCAAATTGCTGCTTTCGATGCAAGTGATACAGGATGACGGCTCTCCCTGCCGCCCGAAGTCGGCGATCATCCGGGAACTCGGCTACTTCGTGGACGCGATGTTCTTTGGTGTGATCGGCTACTTTGCCATGCGCGAAGATCCCGAGCAAAAGCGTCATGGCGACGAGTGGGCAGACACTATCGTTTGTAAGCGGGCCCACGTGCCATCAACCAGCCAGCAACCTGGGATGCGGTTCGTCTTAGGGCTTTTGCTCGGAATCATCGCCGACATTGCCTTGCTGATGACGGGCTGGCTGATCCAGATGAATTCCTGAAGCGAACCCTGCGCATCATCAATCGCGTTTACTCGTAGCGCAACGCGGTCATCGGATCCACTTTGACCGCCCTGCGCGCGGGCGCCGAGCAGGCAATCGCCGCGACCACGCTCAACAACACAGTCACCGCCAGCAGCACAAGCGGATCACGGGAGCTTCCCTCCGCCCACCGCGCCAACACTTTGTTCAGTGCCAGCGTCAGGGCAATTCCCACCACGATGCCGCTCCCCACGCTCGCCACCGTGGACGCAAACACAATCCGCAGCACATGCATCCGCTGCGCGCCCAGCGCCATGCGAATGCCAAACTCGTTCGTCCGCTGCGCGACCGAATACGAGACGACGCTATAGAGACCCACAGCCGCCAGAGCCAGCGCCAGCACGGCAAATGCGCCGAATAACCACGCCACCAGTTGTTCCTGCTCGTATTCCTGCTGGCCCGTGATCCAGTGGTCCAGATCCTGGACCTGGCCGTTAATTTGCTGCTCCGGATCGACGGAGTTTACTTGCAGCCCCACAGCATGCAACAGGGACAACGGCGGCACTTCCGATCGCACCAGGATCTGCGTCCATACCCGCATCGACAGCGTGTACGGTACGAAGGCTTCCGGCAGAATCGGATTTCTCAACCCGTCATCGCGCTTGTCCGCAACGATGCCCACAATCTGCAGCCAGGTGTCCCCGCCGGACGCGGTCGTGACGTACGGCAGCTCGTCCTTTATCTCCGGAACTCTTAGCGAGTGCTCTAAAGCATCGCCATTTGGGAAGTAGAGCTTCGCCATCGTCTCGTTGATGACGGCCAGGTGCGCGGCATTGTGATTTTCCGCTTCATCCCAAATCCTTCCCGTCGCCAGTGGAATTCGCAGTATCGGGAAATATCCTGGACTTACAAAGTTGACGCGAATCTTCTGACCATCGCGTTGCGGTTTGCCTAGAATCTCGACGCCCGTCTGCCATCCGTTGGACGGAGGCGTCGCGTTGCTCGAGATCGCGGCCATGGTCACGCCCGGAACCGTGGCCGCCTTATTCCGCAACTGCTCGAAGTAAGCCTTACGCGCCTCCCACGTCGGGTACGCGCCATCATGCACCGGAATTCCCACCGACATCACGTTGTGTGGGTCATAGCCGAGAGGCGTGTGGATGAGGCGCAGGAATCCCTCCATCGCCGCGCCCGCTCCGGCCAACATCACCAGCGTCAGCGAGACCTGGACGGCGGTCAGAACGCCGTGCGTGGTGCGTCCGCGCACCGCGCCTGCGATCTTGCGCGTGTTGGACTGCATGACCTGGCTGACTTCGGGCCGTGAAAGTTGAAGTGCTGGCCACAGGCCAAACAGAATCCCGGTGAACACAGCTACCCCCACGCTGAAGGCCAGCACCGGCAAATTGATCTGGATCGACGCCTCATGCGGGAAGGAATATTTCGGGAGCAACTCCACAATGAGCGCGAGCGCCCGGTACGCCAGCAGCACGCCCAACGCAGCCCCGGTCAAAGAAAGCAGCAACGACTCCGTCAGCAGTTGCCGGATGATGCGGCCCCGGCTGGCGCCAATCGCCGTACGCACCGCAAATTCATGCTGACGCGCCGTACCCCGCGCCAGCAGCAGGATCGACACGTTCCCGCATCCGATGGCCAGCAGCAGCGCCACCGCGCTGAATAGCAGATACAACGTCCCACCTAAGTCTTTAACAAACTGTTCATTCAGCCCTACTACGTGCAAGCGGAGATGATCTGAGGGAAAATGTTTGGGCGTTTCCTTGGCGAACTGCTCGATCATCGGTTGCAAGGCCGCATTTGCCGCCTGGTGGGTCACGCCTGGCCTCAACCGAACGCCGACGTAAAAGGCCTTAACCGGGTCCTGCGTAACTTTCTGCGGGAGGTAGACGTCGCCATCACCCCAAGTAAAGCGCGGGCCGGCGACGCCCACGATTGTGTAGTTCTTGCGCACCAGTTGCAAGTTCTGGCCCAGCACAGAGGGATCTCCGTTGAAATGACGTTGCCAGAATTTGTAGCCCAGCACGACAACAGGCTGCGGCTCCTGACCATCGATCGCATCGGAAGGAATCAATCCCCGACCCAGGGCAGGTGGAACACCCATGAAAGTGAAACCATTGGAGCTGAAGTAGACGCCTTGCACGTCTTCTGGCAGATCTTTCCCGGTGACGGTGAGGCTCCAATCGTCCTCCATGAATGCGTCTTCCACCACGGGAGATTTCCGAATCTGCTGCCACTGCGCGCCGGTCAGCCCGAACCCGCGCTCGTGCTGCGAATCGTCGAGCAGCCGCATGTGGATCATGCGGTCCGAGGCGGCGTACGGATAGGGATTCATCAGGATTGCGTACACCACGCTGAAAACCGCGGTGGTCGCGCCGATACCCAGAGCCAGCGAGAGCACGGCCGTCAGGCTGAATCCGGGACTCTTGAACAGTTGACGAAGGCTGAAGCGGAAGTCCTGAAGCAAGGTCTGCATGGACGTGTCCCTCAGACGGATGGACGGAACAACCGCACGTCGGTCACCAACCTCGAAGGTGGATAAGGCGTTTAATTTGCCATGGAAACAGATTGTGCCGAAGAGTTTGTTGTGTCCGGTTTTGCCGCATCGTGTCCACGAGCGGACACTCACATCTCTGTTTGCCAGTTTCAGTACAGCCCCGGTTGCCCCTCGGGCCGCGTCTTCCACCGCCGGTGCACCCACAACCACTGGTCGGGATACTTCCTCACATAATCTTCGATCACCTTGGTAAACATCTGCGTGTTCGCGGCGATGTCCGCCTCCAGATTGCCGGTGCGAACCAATTCGAGAGCGGGATCAAACCGCAACCGGTATTTCTGCAGCGCGGGATCCCAAATCGTGAACCCCGGCACGACCGCGGCGTCCGTCCGCAAAGCGATGCGCGCCAGTCCACTCGCCGTGCAGGCGGGAATGCCGAAGAAATTAACGAAGATTCCCTGCGGCGGCGTCATGTTCGTATCCATCAAGATTCCGACCGTTTCGCCAGCCTTCATTGCGGCCAGCAACCCGCGCACGAAATCGTCCTTCGCCACTGTTTTGTTCCCGTACATCGTGCGGTATTGCTGCAGCAACCGGTCGAGATACGGATTGTCCATGGGCCGCATCACGACATGCAGCCAGTGACCGTGCAGCGAATGGGCAAATGCGGATAGTTCCCACCCGCCGAAGTGCCCCGTCAGAAACAGCACTCCCTTGCCGCGCGCGTAAGCCCGCTCGTAATTCTCCAGCCCGTCATACACCACGACCTCGTCGATGTTGTCCGGCGTATATCGGGGGAACTGGCACAACTCGGCGAGTTGCCGCCCCAGCGACGTAAACACTCCGCGCAAAATGCGCTTCCGTTCCGCCACACTTTTTTCCGGAAACACCATCGCGAGGTTGCGCATTCCCACCTGACGCAAACGGAAGTGGAGCAGATAAACGGCCTGGGCGAGTCCGATGGCGAAGGCGCGCGAAAGGGGGCGCGGCAGAGTGCCCAGGATCTTGATGAACGGCCAGGCCGCCGCGTATTCGAGTTTCCGCCGCATCAGGTGTGGGGACAGCCGCCCTCGGCTGTCCGTCGAGCGAAGATCGACAACCCCAGCTCCACTACTTCGCGGCTTCCTGCGCCCACTTGGCCAGCGTGGTCAAAAAGGAATTCGCCGCCGCAGGAGGTTCAACTTCGCCCGTCAGTAGAGCTTTGAAAGTCACCATATGCCCGTAGAACTCGCGCGTGCTGTCCTTGTCCTGCTTCATCACCGCACCGTTCAGGCTCACTCCGGCAAACACTCCGCGGGCGCGCGAATAGGTCAGCACCTGGGCGCGCATCTTCCAATCCGTATTGCCTTCGGCGTGGCGACCCACCGGGCCTGCCGCCACCGAAGCATCGGCTCCCAGAGCGAACTTGCTCGACAGCAAATGCTGCATCCCATCGTTGTTCATGATCAACATCACCAGGTCGACCGCCTGCCCGCCGATCTGAAATCCGACGCTGCCGCCGGTCACGGTGAAAAATGCCGGAGCACTCCAGCCCTTGGGATTGCGGCAACTGGCCAGCCCGCGACCGTACTTCCCGCCCACAATAAACCCGCCCTTCAACATCGACGGAACCACCGCCACACAATCCGCTTTACTCAAAATCTCCTGGGGAATGCCCGAGTCGGGCGCGGACTGGATTTGGTTCAGCACGTCCGCGGCGGCCTGCACGCGGTCGGAAGACTTCGATTCTTTCGTCGGTTCATCCGCGGCAAAGGCGAAGCCGCAGAGACTCACAAATAGGGTCAGCAAAACAAGTCTTTTCATCGTTCCTCACCACAAAAGTCGATTGGGATTCAGTACTAGGATTGTAAATGAAGTCGGCGGTGACAAGGACGGACCGGATTGCTCTGTCAATTTCGAAAGCTTGTCTAGGACGTTGTGGCTAGGAAAGGAGGGAGAGCGGACAAAAAAATGCGGGGCTGAAAGCAGTGACCCTAATCGCCACTCTCAACCCCGTCTCCCAGGTTCTGTGGTAGGTGAACCGAGTATGCGTCCACCTCTAAATCTCGACAAGATTACGAAGGTAAGTGCTCCGAAGTTACGCGTAGCGCCGGCATCCTGCCGGCTGTCCCGTGGGCGTCTCGCCCGCGGAACCTGCTCTACTTCGTCGTCACTAGCGAATGCGTAATGGCATGCACCGACAAAGCAATCCGGTTCTGCACGCCCACCTTGCGCATTAACTTCGCGACGTGCGCCTTCACCGTGCGCTCCTCGATCCCTAACTGACCGCCAATCTCTTTATTGGAGCGGCCGGCCACCAGCATCTCGAGCACTTCTTTCTCGCGGTCGGTAAACGTCACCCGGCCCGCCGGAAAAATCCGGCCCGGCGCCGACGATACTCGCTCAATGAACATCGAAAGCACTTTGCGCGGAGCCCAGACCGATCCCTGGTTCACGATGCGAATCGCCTGCGCAAACTCCCCCGGCGAAGCCGCCTCGTCGACGTACCCCTTGGCCCCAGACGCGATCGCTTTCAAAATGGTTTCTTCGTCAATTCCAGACCCGGTCACGATGATGCGTAAATCCGGCCGCGTGGCCTTGAGGCTGGCCATCACGTCAAACAAGTTTTGTCCGGAACGGTTGCCGAGCAGGATGAGATCAATACCTTGCAGCGTGCTGATCTCGGGCAGTGCCGCGGAGACAAGTTCGAACTCGGGCTCAGAGTCGAACAATGCGCGGAACCCAACAAAGCGCAATGGATCGCTTTCCACCACCGCGATTTTGATTACTGGTTTTCTGGCTACGGCTGCTTTCATAGGCTTCCCTGTAGGGTTTGAATTCTTGTATCCAGCATAGTGATAATTCATCACGATGCAAAGAGAAGGTGACCGAAGGGAAATTACGGGAGTAACATGGAAAAATAGGGCTAAAGTCATCATTGGCAGTCGAAGTTCAGGACGCAACGGCCACCCGTCCACAAAGCGTAACCGCAGGTAACCTCACCACCGGAGAAAACTGCTCGATGATCGATCTCATGAAAACACCGACCAAACTATTCGCCATCATCACCGCAGGTTTGCTGGGCGTGTGCACGTTGAGCGCACAAGACGCCCCGCCGGCGCCGCTTCCCGCGGAGCAGAATGCGCCCGCCTACCAGCCAAAATTCCACGGCGATCCCGCCCACTCCGATTCCGAGGCCGCTGCCCTCGCTTACATGCGCGTCGTCATGCGCGCTCAGATGCTCTTTAACAAGCACTACGGTCACTACGCAATCTCTCTCTCGCAGCTAGTTCATACCGGGACGTTCACGCAGCGGATGGTCAACCCCGAACGCGGCGACTACACCGTCGGCTTCAAGTCGAAGAAAGACAACTTCGTGCTCACCATGACGCCGAAAAATCTCGACGCCCAGCACCGCTCTTTCTACGCTGAGAACGACGGCAAGATCCATGCCGACGAAAGCAAGGCCGCCGACAGCAATTCGCCAGTGGTGGAGACTCACCACTGGTAAAAGAGCAAGACAAGAAAGAGCCGGGTGCCCCATCCTTGTCGCGTTCTGTGCGACAGGGTGGGGATTTTAGGTTTTTTATTTTGACCTTTGGATTTTGACTTCAGACTCTCGAACGACGGCTCTACTGCGGCTGCTCATCTTTCTCCGGAATCACTTCGAGACGCAGACTCTTCCGGTCCCCCTCACCCACTCGTAGCGCGCTTCCTTGCTCGTCATAGGTCTTAAGAAACTCCGGATTGTAATATGCTTCCCCATCCACGCTCTCCCACGCAAGCACCGTGTAGTCCCCCGGAACGACACCATGCAGCGCAAACCGTCCACTCTGATCGCTGACCGTCTTGCGGTAACGCTCCACCCGCCCGCGCAGTCGCGACTCCGGCACCGCAACAATCACCGCATTCGCCACGGGATCGCCCTTCGAGTCGACAGCAACTCCCTCGACCGCGCCGCCGTTCGCGCTCGCCACCAGATCAAGCACCACTGCACCACCGCTCACGCTGATCCCCGCGTCGCCCGCATCACGACTCCCGGCGGTCGCCGATTTCAGGAATAAGTCCGCATTCGCGCCGCCATCGCCCGCGAGTTGCACATAATAGGTTCCCGGCGGAACGCTCTTCCACTCAAAGCTCCCGTCCGCCGCGACGTGAGCCAGATGCGAGAATCCGTCACCCATGCTGAACCCGCTCAGGGCTTCATCGTCGCCGTCCGCCGAACGCAACTGCAAGAAAATCTGGCTCCCGTCGAATCGCCCGCCACTTTTGTTTTCGATGCGCAGTCGCCCGTGAATCCACCCCCCCGGTTGCGGCGCCAGGCGCAGGTCTTCCACGCTGTTCGATACGATCTGCAGCGCCTGCCGCGCCATCATCGGCACCGGAGCATTCTCTACCGTAGCCAGAATCGTGTACGCGCCCGGCGCCACATCGCGAATCACAAAGCTGCCATCCTGATGGATCTCCGCGCCATTCAGCACCAGGCTGAAATCGCGTGACTGCAGCATGATCGCCGCCGACGACCGCGGCGGCAGATTCACCACCGATCCGCGAATGCTCAAACTCGGACTCGGCGTCAACGAAAAGTTCAGCGGAAACTCATCGCCCGCATGTAACTCGACCGGCGAGGCCTGGCTGCGATCCGCCGTCCCCGGATAGTACGTCGTCTGGTACGAAGTAGCAGGCTTGTCCGGCGCGCCCGTGTTGCGCGCATCCGCCGCAGCCACGCCCGCCGCCTCAATCAGACTCTTGAAGTCAGGCGGCGGACTCACCGATAGGTAGTAACTCCCCGCCGGCAGCCCCGCCACGCGGTATTCCCCCAAATCGTTCGTCCTCTCCGCCCCAGCCTGCTCCCAACGGCTGCGCCCGGAAACATACGTCTGCCGCAGCACCGTCACCTGCGCGTTGGGCAGAGGATCCCCATCTTCGTCGGTCACGCGTCCCCGGACCACGGCGGCCGCCTGCAACCGAATTCGCAGATCTTTCAGTTCCTGCCCCGCACCCATAGTCAGAACCCGCCCATCCGCGCGCGCTCGATGTTTGTCGACTTCGAGCATTCCCGTGCGTTCGGCGAAGAGATGGTAGCGCCCAGGCACAATCCCTTCGATCCGAAACCCTCCATCTGGACCGCTGACCGCTGTGTAGTCTCCGCCCTCCGCCTGGTTCTCGGCGATGAGTTCGATCACCGCCTTCTTCACCGGCTCGCTCCCCGGTTCCTTCGTGACCACACCCTCGATCGCGGCGCGCCCCCCAGGTTTGCCCACAGTATTCCCGGACACTTGTGCCAGAGCACAAACCCCGATCAAGGCGATCAGCAAACATGCGGAATGCGGCTTCATGATTTTCAGTCAGGGAACACTAGAAACTTGCTTCCAAAACGAGGCCGTGAGGATCGGCCAATATTCATTTTATCCCGGAAAAGGCACTACCCCAAGCACCGTATTTCCGCTTCCCTTCGTGTACCTTCGTGCCCTTTGTGGTCGGTGATTTTCCCGGCCCATTAGAAAAGAAAAAGCCTTGACAACGGGACCGCTTACTCTTATATTTCGATAGTCATCTAATTACACGACGATCTAACTATGGCGCCGTCCTCCAACGAAGCGTTCAAAGCAATCGCCGATCCCACCCGCCGCGAGATCCTCCGCCTCCTGCGTCGTGGGGAGATGACTGCCGGCGACCTCGCCGAGCGCTTCGACATGACCAAGCCCACCATGTCGCACCATTTCTCCGTCCTGAAAGAGGCGGATCTGCTGACCAGTCGCCGCGACGGCCAGCAGATCTGGTACGGCTTGAACACAACCGTGGTCCAAGACTTGATGGCTTGGGCCATGGACCTGATCGGGAGCAACGATGGCTCGCCCAGAGACGACGAGCCCGGAGCCAAGACATCGCGGAAAGAAGATTCAAAATGACGATCAACCAGATGACGCTCAACCAGAGGTACTACCTTGGCGCGGTCGCAGTCATTCTCGCCGCCCTCGCCGGAACCATGGTGGCATACCCGTATCTTCCCAGCATTGTCCCCATTCATTGGGACGCGCATGGAAACGTAAACGGCTGGGGCCCCAAGTGGTCCCTTTTCCTCTATGGCCCAGGCATGATGCTGTTCATCGTCCTGATGTTTGCCGCGATCCCGTGGCTGTCTCCCAAGAAGTTTGAAGTGGACTCCTTCCGCGCCACCTATCTCTACATCATGATCATCGTCGTCGCCATGCTGGCCTACTGCCACTTGCTGATCTTGATGTCCTCGCTGGCATCCCTGTCGCACGTCGTGCTCGACGTAAGCCGCGCGGTCGAAGGCGGCGTGTGCCTGCTGATTGCGTTACTGGGAAACGTGATGGGCAAGGTGCGGCGAAATTTCTTTGTCGGCATCCGCACGCCCTGGACCATCGCCAACGAACAAGTCTGGAATGCCACCCACCGCTTGGCCGCCAAAACTTTCTTTGCCGGAGGCCTGCTGGGCCTGATCGCCGTAATTCTGCACGCGCCGTTCTGGTTACCCGTGACAGCCATCTTGGTCGCGACGCTGGTCCCGGTGATCTATTCACTCATGTTCTACAAACAACTGGAGCGCCGCGGCGAATTGAACTAACGGGAAATAGAATTTGCCGCCCCGGAGGGGCGTCTGAAAATAGCCCGGCGCTTCAAGCGCCGGGAATAGCGTGAGACCGGATCGCGCCCTGTAGGGACGCCTGAACGTTTCGACACAGAATCAAAGTCATGGAGAGAACAACAATGAAGAGATTCCTGGCGATCGCAGCCCTAACATTTCTCGCAGCAACTGTCGCCCGCGCGCAGGACATCGCCGGCGACTGGCAGGGCACCATCAAGACCGGCATGGGCGAACTGCGCCTCGTCCTGCATGTCACGAAGAATGCCGACGGAACTCTCAAGGCTACGGTCGACAGTCCCGACCAAAACGCCGCCGGTGTGGCCATCGACTCGATCACGCTCGAAGGAAACAAGCTGAAATTTGCTTCCGCTCCGCTGAAGGCCTCCTACGAAGGCATTCTCAAGAGCTCCGACTCAATCAACGGCAGCTGGTTCCAGGGACAGAAACTCCCTCTCGATTTCAAGAAGACGACAAACCCCGTCAAGACCGTGCACAAACCCGCGCCTCCCTCCGACATTGACGGCAAATGGGAAGGCGCCCTCGATACTGGCCAAAGCAAGCTGCGCATTATCTTCCATCTGACCAACACCGAAGACGGTCTCATGGCCACCATGGACAGCCCCGACCAAAAGATGATGGGATGGCCGGCAACTTCGGTCTCCCGAAAAGGTTTATCGATCAAGATCGAGATGAAACAGATCAGTGGCTATTTCCAGGGCAAGATCGACAAGAGTCTTGAAACCATGTCTGGCGACTGGAACCAGGGCCCCACGGGTATTCCTTTGCAACTGAAACGCGCCAAGCAAGAACCCAGCAACGCCACGCATTAGAACGGCAGCGAACACCGAGTCGGAAACGAAGTACGCAAAGTTACGGAGGAAGTGATGAAGAGCTTCATGGTTGTCCCAGCACTCATATTCTTGGCAGTGACCATCTCGCAAGCGCAAGACATCGCCGGCGACTGGCAAGGCACCCTCAGCGCAGGCGGTCAGGAACTCCGCCTCGTCCTGCACATCACCAAGGCGCCCGACAACAGCCTCAACGCCACGCTCGATAGCATCGACCAGCCCGGAGCCAACGGCATCCCCGTCAGTTCCATTGCCCTCAAAGATTCCAAGCTCGACCTGGGAGTGGAGATGGTTCACGGCAGCTACGAAGGAGAAGTCTCGGCTGACGCGAAAACAATCACCGGCACATGGACCCAGGGCGCAGCCTTACCCCTCGAATTCAAGCGCGCCGCCGCGCCTGTCAAAACCGAACACAATCCCGCCAAGCCCTCCGACATCGACGGTGCCTGGATGGGGTCGCTCGACACCGGAGCCGTCAAGCTGCGCGTCGTCTTCCACATCGTCAACACCGAAAATGGATTGACCGCAACACTCGACAGTCTCGACCAGGGCAGCATGGGCATGGGGACCTCCGTCACGCGCGATGGCTCATCGCTGAAAATCGAAGTACCAGTCGTCCACGGAAACTTCGAAGGCAAAATCTCCGCCGACCTATCCTCCATCGACGGCAAATGGTCGCAGGGTGGAGGCACGCTTCCACTGCTCCTGAAGCCGGTAAAGGACAAGGCCGAACTGGAACTGAAGCGCCCGCAGAATCCCGTGAAGCCGTATCCGTACCACGACGAAGATGTTTCTTACGAGAACAAAGTGCAGAACGTGACGCTCGCCGCAACCCTCACCATTCCACAGGGCAAGGGACCATTTCCGGGAGTAGTGCTGATCACCGGCTCCGGCCCGCAGGACCGCGACGAGAGCCTCCTCGGCCACAAGCCGTTCCTGGTTCTCTCGGACTATCTCACGCGCCACGGAATTGCCGTGCTTCGCGCCGACGACCGCGGCGTCGGCAAATCAACCGGAGTCTTCGCGAAAGGCACGACCGCCGACTTCGCCACCGATGCCGAAGCCGGAATCGCCTATCTGAAGACGCGCTCTGAAATCGATCCCCACAAGATCGGCCTCGTCGGCCATAGCGAAGGTGGAGTGATCGCGCCCATGGTCGCAGCCCGCAACAAAGACGTCGCCTTCATCGTCATGATGGCCGGCACCGGCGTCCCGGGAGATCAGGTCATTCCCGCGCAAGGCGAAGCGATCGAGGTTGCGATGGGGAAGAGTCCCGAAGAGGCCGCCAAAAATGCCGCCAACGAAAAAGAAATGCTCACCCTCGTCGAAACCGAAAAGGACGACGCAGCCCTGCAAAAAGAGCTGAAGGAAAAAATGGCAGGCGAGGTTCCAGAAGCGCAAATCGGCTTGCAGATCAGCCAGATCACCTCGGTGTGGTTCCGCTACTTCCTTACCTATGATCCCGCAAGCGCGCTGCGCAAAGTCACCTGCCCGGTCCTGGCGATCAACGGATCGCTCGACAAGCAGGTGCTGCCCAGCCAGAACCTGCCCGCCATCCGCAAAGCGCTAGCGGAATCCGACAACCAGCACGTCGAGGTCGACGAACTCCCCGGCCTGAACCACCTATTCCAGACCGCCAAAACCGGCTCCCCCGCGGAATATGCGCAGATCGAAGAAACGATATCCCCAGTCGCGCTGGACAAAATGGCAACCTGGATCCTGAAGCAGTAGGAGTTGATGTGGGGACAGCCGCCCTAGGCTGTCCGCCGCGCGCAGCGCGCGAAAGCGACGAATTGGTGGTACTATGGCAGCCTGACCGAGGGGTCATCATGACCTCCGAACTTGTAGTTGAGCGCGATGTTGAGCGGATTTTCCACCTCCGCTGCTCCTGCGGCACTGCTCTAGTCACCACCGCAAGGTCGTCGACCTGCACCAATTGCGGTCAAACGCTTGCGGTTCGCCGGCTCCGCAGGCGCGGACAATCCCCCGTCGCCGTGGAGTACCGTTTTTCCTGTTGTTTCTGTGGTGCCGCCATCCTGGCCGCCGGAAAGATTGCCACTTGTGCCAGCTGCGGTCGAACCCAGAGGATTCTTCGAGCTGAGAAGCCCTCTCGACACCAAGCCGCGTCACGAGGACAATACGATCCAAAGCCGGTCCTGCAAGCATGGATCTTCGGAACGGCCGTCCTTTTCCTGCTGCTCTTCTACCTCTTCGACCTGGCAAGTTGCTGAAGGCCGATGCGAACGGTGTAGGCCGGACATCCCTGTCGAGACTTGCCTTTGACTTTGGCAAAGAGACGAGCATGAGGGGACAGCCGCCATCGGCTGTCCGCCGCGCGCAACGCAGCGTGGACAAGTGTTCCTTGTCATTCCGACCCGCGAGCGAAAGCGAGCAGCGGAGGAATCTGCTTTCGCCCGAGACAGTGTGGGAAGCCCTAGCTATCCTTGCGGTACAGCAGATTGCGCATCGCCTGCCGCCGAGCTTCGTTCGCTTCGGCCAGGGACTTGCGCTCATCGGCGTCCATCCCGCGCTTCGTCACAGGGTCCGCCGATTCGGGCTCGCTGCAGGCCGGACAACGGTTGGCAAAACCGGGCTTACCCGGCTTCAGCTCAAACTCCTCCGAGCAGACGGCGCAGACTTTGATAGGAAATGCCATCGCGCTCACTATGATAACAATCCGCGCACAAAAATTCTTGCGATCCACACCAGTCGCCCGAGAGTCCCGCCGGCCGTGTTGTATACTCACCTACCAATCGTTCGACTCACTCCGCAATGTCACTTTCCGATGAGACCCACAATGCACGCTGGCCTGTAGTTTTGTGCGCGCTGCTGGCCCTGGCCGCCGTTGGGCGGATTATTTCCAGCTACTCGCTGACCTCACAAGCCTTCGATGAACCTTGTCACATAGCAGCGGCCATCGAACTGCTCGCCCGACATACCTATAAACTCGATCCGGTCCACCCGCCGCTGGCCCGGATTGCCATTGGCCTGCCGCTCTACCTCGCGGGAGAACGCTATCCCAAACTGTCTCTGCCCGATCAAGAGATCACCTATCACGATGTAGGCAACGCGGTTCTCTCCGGCTCGGGGCACTACGCCCGCAATCTGGCGTTGGCGCGGTTAGGCGTGCTGCCCTTTTTCCTTCTCGCCACCGCCATCGTCTTTCTATGGGCACGCCGTGAGTATGGGAACTTGGCTGCTGTGATGGCCGCCGCGTTGTTTACGACCCTGCCCAACGTCCTGGCGTTTTCGAGCATCGCCTATACCGACATCGTGGCCGCAGCGACGCAGGTCGGATTGTTTTTCGCCTTCGTTCAGTGGCTCGACCAGGCCACGAAACGTTCCGCTCTATGGTTGGGTTTCACGGCGGGACTGGCGCTGGCATCGAAAGCCACGACCGTGATTTTTTTTCCTGCAGCAGCACTAGCCATCGTGCTCGGCAAATGGATTTGCACGCGCACACTCGTTGGCGAAAATGTCGCGCCCAGACAGATCGTGCGACACGTCGCGATCGCAGCGGCTCTCGCCATCCTCACGCTGTGGGCAACCTACGGATTCTCGGTGGGGCATGTCAGAGAAGGGATGAACCTGTCTGCGGACTCCATCCCGTCCTTTCGCCAATTTCCGGCACCGGTAGCGCGGGCCGGACGCTGGCTCGTCGCGAGCGATCCGCTCATCCCCGTTCCTGCTTTGATCAAGGGAGTTGCAGACGCGTGGGTTCTGAACAAAGAGAAGCCCGCTGCTTATCTGCTGGGACACATCAAAGAAGGCGGATGGTGGTACTTCTTCCTGGTCGGCGTGGCCGTGAAGTCACCGCTCCCGTTCCTGGTTCTCGCGGGCGTGGGCATCATAAGTTTGAAAACATTTGACCCTCAGCGACGGTGGCGCGCGATGGCTCCGCCGTTGGCAGCGCTGGCGGTTCTGCTGGTCACCATGCCGGTGAAGTACAACGCAGGCGTTCGTCATGTGATGGTCGTCTTTCCCTTGCTCGCAATCGTCGCCGGCAGTGGATGTTCCTTTCTCTGGCATCAGCAGGAAGGTCGGCGCCTGCCCGCGCGCATCGGTTTGATCGTGTTGCTCTCCTGGCAAGCAGTCTCCACGATGCGGGCACAAAGTGACTTTCTGGCTTACTTCAATGAACTGGCGGGAAGTGACCCCAGCAAAGTCATGGTGGCCGGATGCGATCTGGACTGCGGCCAGGATCTCTCGCTGTTGTCTCGCGAACTTCAGGCCCGGCACATCTCGCATGCCACCATCGCGATGTGGACCAGCGCCGACCCGAGTCGAACCGATCTACCGAGCTTTGACGTGCCGCAAGCGTACCGTCCAGTCACGCGGATGGTTCGCTATCAGCGTGCGCGCACTGAGGTTCGGAAATTCATTTCACACGCAGTATCCGGTGGGCGCGTTCGACTGGTTGCAGGCCTATCAACCTGTCAGTCGCGTGGGTAAGACAATCTTGCTGTATCACATCCCTGAGGATGGACGGTCGCAGCCGCTGGGACCGTGAAGGGGGGAGGAATTCGCTTACCGCGACTGTCGCACCATCTCAACTAGCACGTTCCGTGTCTCTGCGGAGTTCCGCGCCTCGCGCAGAAATGCGATACGGGCGCCTTTCATACCTTCTTGCGTTTTCAATCGCACGTGAAACCCGAGGCGATCGACCGCCGTCATCGTCGCTTCCAACGCATCGATGTGAGCAAATTTCCGCGCCAGCAGAACCAGCGCATCCTTGTGATCGGCATTCATGTGCTGAAGGATGTCGCCCATCGTATCCGCGAGAGGATCAGGTTGACTGCTCCCATATTCCGCGGCGGTGACCCAGCCCATTACCCCGAAGCCGCCTACGAAATAAATATCCACGATGTCGAGTCGGTAGAAAGAAAAGTCCTCAAAATCCACCCAATACTTGCTGTTGGCATGGCGTGACAGATAGGCCTCGCGCGCGGCGGCCACATCCGCCTCCGGCACCGGCACGACATTCCCAACCAGCGTCACTCTCGACGATCCCAAAGGGTCCCCATCGCCGCCATCCTGCGTCACCAGCAGACTGGCGCGTGGGTCCGCCTTCAAATTCTGCGTATGCATCGCCATCGTGCTGATGAGGAAGATCGGACGCCCTTGCTCATCCAGCCCGTAAGGCATCACCGATCCAAACGGAAACCCCGGCTGCTTGCGCGAAAGTGTCGAAAGGCTTCCGAGCCTCCCGAGATACACGAGCGTTCGCACCCGCTCAGCGAACGACGGCTCCGGAACCGCCGGCTGATCGCTCGGCCCAGGTCCCGCGTGCTTTCCGATCGATGAAGATGAGGAAGAAGAGGACATGACAATTGCGCCTTATCGGCTGTTCGTGGTTTATCGGTTGCTTGTGGTTTATCGGCTGTTGGTCGCTTTCGGCCGAGACTGGTTTTTGGTGGCGCAGCGCTTTAGCGCTGCGATCAACGTTTCTTTTTCGGCAGGGCTTTAGCCTCTGAGTGCTAGTTCAGGAAGTACTGCCGATACAACGTGTCTCTCTGCGCCGGACGGAACCCCGCGTCGCGAATAATCCGCCGCAGCTCTTCTTCGGTGGTGCAGTTGGTCACGCCCGCCGCGCGCACCACGTTCTCCTCCAGCATCACCGATCCCACATCGTTCCCGCCAAAGCGCAGCCCCATCTGGCAGACCTTCAACCCCTGCGTCACCCAGCTCGATTGCACGTTGAGGAAGTTCGAAAGATACTGCCGCGAGATCGCCAGCACTTTCAAATAGTCGACTGCGGTGGCCTCATCCCAGTGTCGTCCGCCCAGCGCAGTGTTCTGCGGCTGAAAACTCCACGGGATAAACGCCGTGAACCCGCCAGTCTCTTCCTGCAATTCATAAAGCCGCTGGAAGTGGTTCACCAGGTTTTCGTAGTTCTCGCCCACGCCAAACATCATGGTCGCGGTGGTGCGCATCCCGATCTGATGTGCTGTCCGGTGCACGTTGAGCCAGTCGTCGGTCAGACACTTCAGCCGCGCAATCTTGTAGCGGACTTCATCGTCCAACACTTCCGCGCCGCCGCCGGGAATCGAATCGAGCCCCGCGTCGCGCAGCCGCAGAATCGTGTCGCGAATCGAGAGCGAGCTGTACTCCGCAATCGCAATAATCTCCGACGCTGAATAGCAGTGCAGATGCACCTTCGGAAAGCGCTCCTTGATCCCGCGCAGCATCTTCTCGTGCCAGTCGATCTTCAGGTCGGGATGAAGTCCTCCCTGCATCAGCACACCGGTTCCGCCGAGTTCGACGGTCTCGCGGATCTTCTCGTAGATCGTGTCGAAGTCGAGAATGTATCCTTCCTTCGCCGCGGGCCCTTTCAACGGCCGGTAAAACGCGCAGAAGGTGCAGTACTCGGTGCAGAAGTTGGTGTAGTTTATGTTGCGGTCGATGATGTAAGTAACCACGCCCTCGGGATGCAGCTTGCGGCGCACTGCGTCGGCTTCCATCCCAATGCCGATCAGGTCATCGGATTCAAACATCTCCAGGGCTTGCTGCTTGGTCAGGGACATAGGAGATCACAGAACCTTTTTTAATTGTAACGAAACCTGCGGAAAAAAATTTCTGACAGCGGCACCGATGAGCGCTTTTTCGGCGAGTCCATTTCGGGAAAATAGCAGGTTTCGGGGGTCCCCCCCTCCCCCACCCCTCTGAAAGCCGCGACTGGCGCGGGGTTTGCAAAAATGCTCTGCAAAATCTTGAGTCCTAAGGGTTTAGAGGTCAAAATCTTGAGAACAAAGGAGTTAAAGCCTCGCTCGCGATTTCTGCCTGCACCGCCTCCGCCTTGGCGATGATCTGCTCTTTGAATTTTGGGGTCAAGGTCAGATGTCACATCGGGTTGTGGAAAACTGCGGACGAGTCCCGCGAATCCCACCCGTTAGGAGTTGTGGTGCAAATGGTCTGGTTTACTCGTACCGCAGCGCCACCATTGGATCTACCCTTGCTGAGCGATATGCAGGAACTGCAATGGCTGCAGTGCTAGCAAGCACTACCAAGATCCCGACGACCGCATAAGTGAGCGGGTCGCCAGGCGTGAAGCCGTAAAGGAAGCTGCGTATCCAGCGGCACGCGAAGAAGGCAACTGCCCATCCGCAGATCAGGCCAGCGCCGACCATCCAAAACCCCTGGCGTACGACAAAACCAAACACGCTTCCACGGGTAGCTCCAAGCGCAAGCCTTATTCCCATCTCGTGAACTCTCTGCCCGACGACGTAGGCTAATACTGCATAGAGACCAGTCGCAGACAGCAGCGCCGCGATCCAAGCGAATAACGAAGTAATCTCCAGCCCTAGACGTTGCGTCTTCAACTCATCGTGTACAGCTTGTTCAAGCGGTACCAGATCATCGATCGCAAAATTGGGAGCTTCGCTTTTCACAATGGCGCGAATATCCCCCGCAATGCCTTTTGTCCCGGATCGGCTACGGACCGCGAATGCGTCCGAGAAACCAATCATGTACTGAGAAAACTGGGCTGACAAAGGTAGCTGCAGGAATGAAACCGCAAGTTCAGGTGCGACGGGCTCACCAATGGAATTCTCCTGGATGACGTTTCCCGAAACACCAACGATGGTGACGGGTTGCAAAATCCCAGACGGTTTATCGAGAATGATCTGCTGGCCGATTGGATTCCCGCCATGCAGGTATGCATCGACCAAGGCCTGATTCACTATGCCGACGAGTTGAGCGGACGCACTGTCAGTGATTGATAGGCTGCGTCCCGCAAGCATTGGAATGTTCATCGCCCGGAAGTAGTCAGGACTCATCGCTGTGATGCGGAGTGACGGGGAAGGCTTTTGGTCGGGAGACAGAACACCGGGGATCTCGAACCCTGAGACAATCGTCATCTGAAAATTGGAGATTGGAAGCGACGTGACGAGACCTGCTGAGTCCATGTTGGGCAAATGTTCCAGCCGGTCTAGAACCCGTTGATAAACAGAGAGCTTGACGGGCATGGGCATGCTATTCCCGCCTTGGGGCCACAATAAAAATGTCGTGACTCTTTCCGGATTGAAGCCCAGAGGAACGTTTTCCATCGAACGAAGAGTCCGGAAGAACAGGCTCGCAGCAATCAGAAGAACTGTACTCAGCCCCACCTCCGCAGCAACCAGCCAGGCGCTGAGACGATGCTGATGGCTAACTCGTCCTCCGCTTCCTCCGCGCAGAACCAACGAGCGCTGGTCATTTCTCATTAAATACCAAGAAGGCGCGATCGCTGCCGTCAGCCCGCACAGGACTGTGATAACTAAACATGCAGGCAGTATCCAAGAAGCAAACTGAAGCGCATCGAATCTCGGCTGGCGAGCAAACAAATGACGTGCTGCCGCTACAAATCCATTGGCGAGCATCCAGCTAAGCGCTGCCCCCGCAAATGCAAGGATCAAGCTCTCTATCACTGTCTGGCGGACGATACGTGCTCGTGTGGCGCCCAACGCAGCCCGAATCGCAATCTCGCTTTGACGTGCCGTGGCTCTTGCGATCTGCAAATTGGCTGTGTTTACGATCGCAATCAATAACAGCAGCAAACAGGCGCCGGATAGCGCAAGCAAACCGGGCTTCGAGTTTCCGGTCACAATCTGTTGATAGGGGTATACCCAAAAGTGACTTGGAGGAGTCGAACTCGGTTTAGCACTCCTGTTTAGTAGATATGCCTCTCCTTCTGCGCGTGCCTGTTCCGCCGTGGAGCCCACTTTCAGCCGTCCCAACACTTTGAAGGAGTCGAAGCCTTGTTTGGTCTTTTGGTCTGGAGTGAGCTGCAGTGCTGTCCATACTGTCTTCCCATTCGTTACGGGAAACTGAAACTGCGGCGGCATGACTCCGACTATCGTATAAACTTGGCCATTCACCTTCAGCTTGCTGTCGAGCACCGCCCGGCTGGAATGCATCGTGTTCTGCCAGAACTCGTGGCTGACAATGGCCGCACCCGCACCGGGCGCGTCGTCGCCGTTCCGGAAGGGGCGGCCCATGACCGGGAAGACGCCAAGAGTATCAAAGAAGTTTGTACTCACCTCGGGTGCCAGCAGCATCTCTGCACCGTCATCCGTCTCTACCGGAACTGGCAGACTGTTGAAGGCAGATAGTTGCTCAAACTGGTGAAGGCTACGTTGCATTTCCTTAAAATCTGCAATCGAGACTACGGAATAGCTTTCGTCATCAGTCTCGGACGTGCCCACCAGCAATAATCGCTCTGGCTGCCGATAGCCGAGTGGGCGAAGCAGCACCGATTGCACAATCGCAAGCATGCCAGTAGTTGCGCCGATGCCTAGCGCCAGCACGGCGATCGCGCTCACGGCGAATCCCGGGTTCTTCCGCCACTGCCGCCACGCATATCGAACATCTTGAAGGATGCCAGTCATGGTCATCTCCATTTCTGACGTATCTTGGCCGGGACGAGTTAGAAAGCCGAATTAGGTTTGGCAGCCGCTGTCTGAAGACGCTCTTCAGCAATTTCTTTGCCACTAGAGTTTCATTGCAAAGTATGGAGAAAACGATTTTTCGCATAGATGACAAGCGCAAATGGTGTCCGGATATGCATGAGGGCTGTCCAGGAGCGGACAGTCTCGACCGTTGTGACTGAGAACAGAATGAATCATCAATGAGAATCTTAGACCAGGAGCGGGAGTCTTAAAGGAAGCGGTGGGTGGTCCACCCTTGGAGTGATCTTTTTCGGGTGCACCATTCCATCTGAGGGTGCCCCAGCCGTTCGACTCCCCTCAGGGCAGGCTCCTTCGCGAAAACACACGAAAGATGGGGCACCCTCTGTGTTGTTGGCGCCCAGCGAAATCAAGAACTGGGCACCCGCCCGGGCATCCCGCCCGCTAGGGAATCCCAAACGATACACGGGGCCTGAAGGCCTGGTCTAATTGGCGGGCACGTGACGCGGTCCTTGAAGGGCCGCTCTTCCACGGTATTATCGGCGCACCGTGGTGGTTCCCTCGGGAAGCGGATTCCTCCTGTCTCGCTGCGCTCGCGCGTCGGAATGACAATGGGTTGGAGATGTGGATAGAGGGCCGAGTTTCGCTCGGCTCGACGGCCGGGGGCGGCTGTCCCTAGCATGAGCATTGCCGACTCAAAACCGATGCTCCGGGCGGCATCGCTCCCCACCCTTTCGCAAAAGGCGCGAAAGGATGGGCCACCCGGTCCTGCGTTCCCGTCGCTAAATCGTTGACGCTATTGCAATTGAACGTGTTCAACTTTTCCCTTGACGCGCATGGGAGCCGGCGCTATATTGATTTTGAACACGTTCAACATTCCAAGGGAGGAGAAAGTCACATGAATACCGCCAACAACATCATCGTCGCCACTTACTTGGTTTATGTCCTGATCAGCGTCTCTCTGACCATCTGGGTCGCTCGCACCTTGTACAAGCGAGGTGCCATTTTCCTGGTTGACGCGTTTCACGGCAACGCGGAACTCGCCGACTCGGTCAACCACCTTCTTGTGGTGGGCTTCTATCTCATCAACATCGGCTTCGTATCGCTCGCGCTGAAGACGGCCGACATCATCAACACCTCGCGCGCCGCCATTGAACTGCTCAGCGACAAGATGGGCATGGTACTGCTAATCCTCGGCGTCATGCACTTCTTCAACCTGTACGTCTTCTCGAGCGTCCGACGCAGCGCGCGGAATAACCGTGGGCCGCTGGTGCCGACGCCCCCCGTCGCGCCAGATGCTGTGCTGAAGGTTGCCATACCGCGGTAATTGGAGAGCCTTGGAGAGTTGTGCTGAGAGCAGTCGCGGGCGGAGGCGCCCGGGCCACGCAATAGGAGGTACGCATATGCAGAAGCTCTACGTGCTCTACGATCCGAAGTGCGAGATATGCCGGCGCTTGAAAGACTGGATCCTGGTGCAGCGCTCGTGGATCGGCATCGCCGTGCTGGAAGCCGGCTCCAAGAAAGCCCGGCGGCTGTTTCCCGAGCTCGAGCAGATTGCCACCCAGGACGATCTGGCCGTGATCAGCGATGAAGGGGCGGTGTACCTCAACAATCACGCCTGGATCATGGTGCTCTACGCGATGGTCGAGTACCGCGACTGGGCGGCCCGGCTGACACATCCGCTGTTGGCGCCGCTGGCTCGGCAGGCATTCGCGGCCCTGTCCAAGAACCGCCATCGTCTTTCCAGCTGGTTGAGTACGGAAGATCCGGAAGCGATTGCCGACGAATTGCGCCAAGTCGAACTTGAGCCTTGCGCCATGCCCGCCGGGAACGCGCCGGTGTCGACCGTGCGGGAGTTCCTGCAATGACGACCACGACGCTAAAGGCCTTGTCTCTGAAACCCAGGACCACGGCGCGCGCGGAAGGTACGCGCCGCAAGATCTACGAAGCCGCGATGGAACTGTTCCGCGAAAAGGGATTCGAACCGACCACCATGCGCGACATCGCGGCTAAAGCCGGTGTGGCGCTCGGCGGCGCTTACTATTACTTCTCCTCTAAAGACGCCATCGTACTCGCCTTCTACAGCGAGATGCAGGCTAGCAGCAACGCTCCCGTACTCGAAGCCCTCGCCGGTCACAAGAAGCTCAAGGAGCGGATTCGCTGCATTCTCGAAAAGCGGTTCGAGTTGCTGGCACCGAACCGCAAGTTCTGCGCGGCGCTGTTCCGCCATGCACCGGACAGCGCCGACCCGCTCTCCCCTTTCAGCGACGAGACGCGCCCCATCCGCGAAGGAGCGATCGAGCACATGCGCATTGCCGTCGAAGGCAGCGACGCCAAAGTGCCGCCGGACCTGCAGCCGCGCCTGCCCTACCTGCTCTGGCTCTATCAGATGGCACTCATCATGTTCTGGCTCTACGACCGTTCTCCCAACCAGGGGAAGACGCAACGGCTGATGGAGAAGAGCTTGGGATTGCTCGTGAATCTGCTGCGCATCTCGTCCCTGCCGCTGATGAAGCCCCTGCGGAAGGCGGTCCTGGATCTGGTGGAAAACGAGGGAGCCTAAGTCGAAAGGAGCAGCAGCATGCTGAATGATGGAGATCCGATCGGCACAGTCGCGATAACCGGAGCATTCAGCTACACCGGTAAGTACGCGACCCAACTTTTGCTCGACCGCGGATATCGGGTACGCACCCTGACGTACCATCCTAACCGGGAGAATCCTTTCGGCGATCGAGTCAAGGTCTTTCCCTATTGCTTCGAGGATCCCGACAGGCTCAGCCCAATTCTTCGCGGTGCAACCACTCTGATTAATACGTACTGGGTGCGGTTTCCGCGCGGGAGATCCACCTTCGAGACTGCCATTCAAAACACTCGCACGCTGATCACCGCCGCAAACAACGCCGGCGTCAAACGCATCGTGCACGTTAGCATCGCGAACCCTTCGGCCGAATCTCCTCTTGGCTACTACCGTGGCAAAGCCGAAGTGGAACAGAGCGTCATCGACTCCGGCATGTCGTATGCGATCTTGCGACCGACGGTAATCTTCGGAATGGAAGACATCCTCATTAACAACATCGCCTGGTTCGTCCGTCGCTTCCCCATTTTCGGCATTCCCGGGAATGGTCGATACGGCGTTCGTCCGATTTACGTCGAGGACATGGCACGACTTGTCGTCGACTCTGTGGATCAGTCGGCAAACTCTGTGCTCAATGCAACAGGCCCCGAAACCTTCACGTTCGAGGAGTTGGTCAGGCTTATTGCTCGGCAAGTGGGGAGTTCGGTCCGTCTCATTCACCTGCCCATGGCGTTGGCATATCTTTCCACGTTGGTGAGCGGGTGGTTTGTTGGAGACACCATTCTTACCTGGGAGGAATATCAGGGATTGATGAGCGACCTTCTCGCCCCGAATGGAACTTCTTCGGGGCAGACTCGCCTGAGCCAATGGCTGGCCGACAACCGTGAGCGAGTTGGTACGCGGTATGCCTCGGAGGTGGCGCGTCACTACAAGATGGACGCCAAAGTGGAAGGATCAATCTTGTGTCGGAAGCACCAAAATGCGGTTTGACACCTTCCACTGGCTTACCTAGACTGCCTGTGTAGAGCTTCGCGAGGATCATTCATGGGCTGGCTGCAGAACAAGTTCGAGAAGAATTTCATGATCAGCACAGTTGATTACGTCTTCAACTGGGCACGCAAGTCGGCGGTGTGGCCGATGACGTTTGGCCTGGCGTGCTGCGCGATCGAGATGATCGCCTCGTCCACCTCGCGCTTCGACATTGCGCGCTTCGGCTCGGAGGTTTTCCGTCCCAGCCCTCGCCAGAGCGACCTGATGATTGTCGCCGGCACAGTCACGCTGAAGATGGCGCCGGTCGTGAAGCGCATCTACGACCAGATGCCCGACCCGAAGTGGGTGATCTCGATGGGCGCGTGCTCGTCCGTAGGCGGCCCGTTCAATACCTATGCGGTGCTGCAGGGAGTCGACAAGATCGTCCCGGTCGACGTCTACGTCACCGGATGTCCGCCGCGTCCCGAGAACCTGTTCTACGCGCTGCTCAAACTGCAGGACAAGATCGACACCATGACGCTGGCGAAGAAGCCCACTGAAGTCCGCCTCGATCCCAACATGGTCGAGAACTTCAAGCGCCAGGTGATGATCGCGCAAACGCTGCAGCCGAAGTAAGCTGTCAGCTCTCAGCCATCAGCTGTCAGCCAGTTTCGTGTAGGGATAGCCGCCTCGGCTGTCCACTCAATCCAGATCATGGACGCCGGTGACATCATCGCCATTTCGGAAGGCGTCCTTCTGGTTGGCACGTGGGCATGGGTCCTGCGAGTCAAACGCGTCTGGTCGGGATGGCGCGAGAAAGCAGCGTTTGCGGGCTTTCTGTGTGCGACGATATCGGTAGTGTGCGACCTGGTTCTCACCGTCGTCATGCATTATCGCGGGGACGGCACATTGGCCGCGACACTCTTCATGGTTGCCGTCGTAGCAGGACTCTTGTTGGGAACGGCCGGTATCGTTCTAGGTTTCTTAGGCAAAGGAACTCTAAAGATCCCGGCCATCGTCTGGTCATGCGTCGTCCTGCTGTCGGTCGCGATCACCGTGGTCGGTACTATGATGGCGGTGACCCAATAGTTGTAACCGGCGTCTTGACTGTGTGACATTAGATCGATCATGCCGAACTTCACCAAACTGACCACCCAATCCGAACTGCCTGCCGCCGACACCGCCAAGGAGTTCCCGTGCGGCGACAAGATGATCTGCGTCGCCAACGTGAACGGGACCTACAGCGCCATGGACAATGTGTGCCTGCATCGCGGCGGCCCGCTGGGCGAGGGCATGATCGAGAACGGCAAGGTTGTCTGCCCCTGGCACGGCTGGGCATGGGACCCAAAGACCGGCGAGGCTGCGCATAACGCCAGCGCGAAGGTTGCGGTATATCCGGTGAAGATCGAGAACGGCGATGTGATGATCGATTTGGTTTGATCAGCGAAATGCCGAGGGTCGTGACATACTCGATGCTTCTGTTGTCAGCCGCCGGGACGGTTGCCAGCCTTATTTTCCTGGTCGTCGGTTTCGACGCGGACGTCGAATTGAAGCTGCGTGTCACCAAAATGCTTTTCGCAATCATGTTTGTCGTGGGGATTCCGACAAACTTACTCGTGGAAAAACTAGCCCCCAATCTCAGGGACAGACTACTGTGGAAGGGAGTGTTTCGCGGTTGTCCGCGTTGGATGCGGGTTGGACTTCGGATTTTCCTGGTATCAGTGTTTCTCGCGGGTTTAGCTCTCACCATCCGGCGCCACTTCGGTGGCATATTCATTACCTTGGCGGGCTTTTATTCGATATCTTTCTGCATAACTTACTCGTTCCTCCACGCAAGACCTGAACGCAGCGACAAGTCGATTCCGATCTGAGACACCGAGCCTGAAGCAGCCTTATCCCAGAACCTTCAGGAATTTCCCCGGCTGATTGTCGTAGCCCGGGAAAACGTTGGCCAGATTCTTGTTGCCCATGTGGTGGGCGACTGCTTCTCCGATCACCTGTCGGAAGTCCGTGGTCAACGCCAGGTCGCGGCCTTCGTAAAGTTGTGACTGGTCGAGGCCGGGCCAACGACCGTAGACCTTGCCACCCTTCACCGGACCACCCATGACGAACATCACGTTGGCGTGGCCGTGGTCAGTACCGCGGTTGCCGTTCTCCCGAGCCGTGCGGCCGAACTCCGACATAGTAACCACGACGGTGTCTTCCATCAGATCGCCCAGATCGACCCAGAATGCCGCGAGAGATTGCGAGAACTCGGTCAGCACATTAGCGAGTTGGCCTTCGGTCGAGCCCTCATTGACGTGGTGGTCCCAGCCGCTGATGTCGGCGAAGGCCACTTGCACGCCCAGATTCGCTTTAATCAGTTGCGCTAGTTGCCGCAGGCTGTCGCCGAAACGTCCCTTGGGGTAATTGGCGCCAGGAGCAGCCGCGTATTTTCCGGGATCCGCGGTCTTCAGCATCTTCACCGCGTCGAACGTTTCTTCGCCGGTACCGTGAAGGACGCTGTCAGAGGAGTGGTCGTACATCGCTTCAAACGCTCTGGCGGCGGGCGAGGCTTTCTTTCCGCCAACTGAGAAGTCGTTGATGTTGTTCATCGCGACAGCGGGCTCGGAGCCGCTGAGGATGCGGGGCACCGACGGCCCCAGCGCAATCGCGCGAAACGGAGAGTTCTGCGGCGTTGATGGCATGCTGTGAAGCGAGCGGTTGAGCCATCCGTCTTCGGTGATCTTCACACCCGGCGTTCCGGTTTCCATGAAGTCCTGCGCGTCGAAGTGGGAGCGCGTCGTGTCCGGGGAGCCCGCGGCGTGGACGATCGCCAAGTACCCCTGTTGCCACAGCGGCTGAAAGGCTGACAGCGACGGGTGCAAACCGAAGAATCCATTGAGATCAATTACCGACTTGCGAGGAATGTTGATGCTGGGACGCATCGCGTAATACTGCGGCTCGGCATAGGGCACAACGATGTTCAATCCATCGGCAGCGCCGCGCTGGAAGATGACGACCAGCCGCTTGTTGCGGCCGGGCGTCTCGACGGCACCGAAAGCCGCGCGGGTCAGAAAGCCCGGCACCGCGGCCGTCCCAACGACGGCCAGCGCGCTGTTGCGAAGGAAGATGCGACGCGTGATGGACATGGTGTACCCCGGCTCTCAGCTTTCAGTGAAACAAATCTATTTGGAGAAGAGCTGACAGCTGACAACTGAGGGCTGACAGCTTTCTCACCTCTTCTGAAACTCCGGCGAACCTAACAGCAGGCCCGCGATCGTGCTCGTGTCCGGCGGTGTTGACGGCTTGCCCGGCGGGCTCTTTTTGTCTTGCCTGTCCAGCGCATTTTTCGAGGGCGCTTCAATCTGCGCCATGATCGAGTCGTGCGTCTGCTTCGACACGTCACCCGCAAGCAGCTTGGATTCAAGAGCGGACAGCGCCATGGTTGCGTCCGCAGGCGGAGGCGGACCTCCCGCCAACTGCCCGGCATCCACTTTCACGCCGCGGATCTTGCCCGAGGTCATGCCCAGCGCGAAATTCATTCGGCCCAGCAGCGCGGACGAACTCACCCAGGTATCGGCCTTCATCGAGTAACCCGTGGGCGGCTGCGCGGAGTAGAGCGGCATGCCTAAGTTGGCGATCTGGCGGGCGAGAGGAAATGCGTCGTCGACGTCGGCGCCGGTGGCGCGAACGGCCGAGGCCACAAACTCGAGCGGCGTTTTGACCTTGGCGCGGTACGTGGTGTCAGCCCAGAATTCCGGCGAATGGAACAAAGTCGTCAAAACGTCGCGGATGTCGCCCTTCGACTTCTGGAACGTCTTCGCCATGCGGTCGACCAGCACAGGCGGCGGATCGTCGGAGACGAAACGCTGCGCGAGCTTCAACGAAATGAAGTGCGCGGTCTGCGGGCTGGTTGCCAGCATGTGCAGCACTTCCTTGCCCTCGTCTTCTCCCTTGGGCTTGATCCGATGTCCGAGAACAAACTTGGGGCCCGGTTCATGCATGCGAGGCTCGTACTTGAATCCCAAACCTTCGTAAGGTTTTTCAATGGTCCAACCGGTGAAGACTTTGGCAACTTCGGTGACATCGCGCTGCGAGTAGCCGCCATTCACGCTGAGCGTGTGCAGTTCCAACAACTCGCGGCCGTAGTTCTCATTCAATCCGCTGGCCTGCTTACGTTTCGCGTTTGGATTCGGCTGCTGCGGAAAGCGGCGCGGACGGCCGTAAGGGCCATACGGACGCATCGGCCGCGCAGGCACGCCCTCAGCCTGAGGAGAGTTCGGCCCGACGCTCATCCAATTGTCGAGGTAGAACATCATCGCTGGACTCTTGGCGGTCGCGACGAGGAGATCTTCGAACTTGCCGAGCGCTCGCGGGCGAATCACGTTCTGCTCGTAGTTGGTAATCAGCACGCGCTCGGGGCCTTTGCCCACAAAGACGTTGAAGTGATTGAACCAGAAGTCGGTCATCACCTGTTCGAGCTGGCGGTCGCTGTAAATCGCCCGCAGCACCTTGGCCTGAACCAGTTCCGAGAGGACGGCGGCCTGCGGATTGCTCATGGCCATCAGCGTCTCTCTCTGCTTGGGCTCCATGCCGTCGAGAAATTCCTGGCCTTTACCGCCGCGCAGCGAGTCGGCGAAGACTACTTGCTCGGCGGTCGACATCGCCATGACCTTCTTATAGCGCTGGTCTGGCGAGAGATCCATGAGCCCCTGAATCTTCAAGTCGGCGTAGAGACGATCTTCGCGGCGGCGGGCTTCCGCATCGTCCGCGGGCGTCGTCTTCGCCTTAGCCGGCGCCATGGACATTTCGTTCGCAGGCGCCGTGGAGTGTTCGTCGGCGTTCGCGGGGCTCATCCCGTTCATCGAATTGTTATCAGCGGGCGTGGCGTCCGGACTGGCCGCGGCAGCTGCGGCGAGTTCTTCGGCGGTCTTGGCGGTATCGTTTGCGGAGGGTCCGGCGGGAGCGGGAGCAGTCGCGGCAGCTTCATCTCTTCCGGCGTTCGGGTTTTGCCGGTTCTCACTCTTATCGGTCTTCTTCTGCTGCTTTTCCTCAAGGCGTGCGATCTGCACCTCAATCACGGCTCGCTTTGCGGGATCGGAAGGCATCGACTTCTTGCCGTCCATGTACTGCTTGATCATCTGATTGTCGGGGAATTCCTCGACGATCTCCTTCGAACTCATGCGCAACGTGCGGAAGGGCGCCAGGCGGGCTTCGATGGCGTTATCTGGAATCTTTTCGGGGTGAAGTTGCAGATCGATCCAGCGGTCGACGCCCATCGCCGTAACCTGCTGGATATCGCCCGGCCGCGGACCAAACGTCAGACGATTGAGCGCCTGCACCGCGCGCTTCTGTTCGTTCGGGCCGTCATCGCCCGCCTTGTCTTTTTTCTTGGCGAGCAGTTGCGGGACTGCGCACGCGAGGCTCAGGCAGAGCAAAAACAGCGCAAGCTTCCCAAGGCTGGAGCGCCCAAAACTGGATCTCATCAAGACTCCCCCACCGAGCAGGTCTTTCCATTATGAACCCTCACGGGCGAAAAAGTTGCTATCCGAGGTGATTCCGGGAGGGCTTGAAAGTGATTGTAGGATAAGGGTTTTGGAGGCGCAACGGGTCGGGACGAGGCTAGTGCCCGCTCTCTTTGGTGAGATACATCCGGCCTCGCGATACTTTGTACTGCAGAGTGGCGGCGAGTTGGTCGATGTCGGTTGCGGCGATGTTCACTTGCATGGAGTCGAGAAACGGCGTTCGGTTGCTGCCCACCGCGTCGCGGCGCACTTGAATCAGCAATCCCTGCACAACGTTCGGATCGAATTTATCGGGAGCCAATCGGACCAGATCGCTGAGGGCGCTCCCTACCGACAGGGGCGCGCGATAGGGACGAGCGCTGGTCATGGCATCGAACGAGTCGGCGACGCCCACGATGCGAACGGACAATGGCACGTCGTCTTGACCGAGTTTGTCGGGATAGCCGGAGCCATCGCTGCGCTCGTGATGCCAGCGCACGGCCTCGGGAATCCTGGGCCAGGGAAATTGCACGCTACTGACGATCTGGTGGCCGACGGTGGTGTGGTCCGCCATCTCGCGGATCTCTTCCGGATTGAGCGCTCCGGGCTTGCCAAACAGGCGGCGATCGACGGCGACCTTTCCAATGTCGTGCAGATATCCGGCACTGCGCAGCGCCGCTACGTCGCTCGATTCCATCCCCATGGCCTCGCCGATGGCGGCGGCGTAGCGGCCGACACGCAGCGAGTGTCCGTGAATGTTGACGTGCTTGACGTCGATGGCGGTAGCGAACGCCTCGAGCGCGTTGTCGTAGAAACCGTGCAACGAGGCCATGAGCCGCAGATTTTCAGAAACACGCTGCGCGATGGTCTGTGTCAGCGCGTGATTCTGCACGGCCAGCGCGATGTAGCTGCAGAGGAGTTCGAGCGCGTCGAGTTCGCTGTCTTCGTAGAGCGCGTCGCCAGGACGTCGGCCGAGAGCGACCACTCCGGCCAAGCGTCCACCGGCTTTCAGTGGAGCGAGGCACTTGAACAATTCCGGCGCGACGTTGCCGTTGGAACTCAGGAACACCGAGTAGGTGGACGAGTTGAGTACGATGGGCCCACGCGCCGCGGTGAGCGCATGCACATGTTTGGGGAGGAGAGGAATGAAGGCGGGATCGGGCATCAGGGCGAATCCCTGTGCCGAGGCCGACGTCAGCATGGCGGGCTTGTCATTGAAGAGCAGGAGCACACCTTCGCGCGCGCCCGCCGCTTCCATGATGGCTGACAGCATCAGCCGCGACGTTTCCGAAAACTCGCGCTCCGCTGTTAGCGCGGGACCGAGTTCGGATAACGCCTCAACCGTGTGCAACAGCCGCCGTAAATTGTGTGTCTGAATCGCCACTGACGAAGTGGGAGCCAGATCGCAGAGCAAGACGAGGGTAACACGCGGGAAATGCTCAACGCGAGAGCGCTTGTTGGTTAGTTTGATGCGGTATTGACGAAGATGAAAACACCGTGACGAGCCTGATTCCGCCACTGGCGGGCCATGGCGGGCGCAACGACGTTGCTTTTCCAGCGTAAACGCTTTCAACCACAGAGGACGCGGAGGACACAGAGGCTTTTTCTCAGCGTCCTCTATGGTTGAGATTCAGAAATGCTCGCGCAGTTCGGCGAAGCTGCCGACGATGAGGAGTTTCTGCGTCGGAGGAGCGGGGTTGACTTCTTCGTGCTCCAGGATCCAGGTGTTACCGTGCGGCACGAAGACGGCGTGCAGGCCCGCGGCCATCGCGGGATTAATGTCGGACTTCGGGCTGTTGCCGACCATCCACGTCGTATCGGGCTCGAGGTCGTGCTTCTCGACAACGCGCGCATAGGCCACCGGATCTTTCTCGGCCACGATCTCAACCGTGGCGAAATATTCCCTCAGGCCGGAACGCTCGACTTTCCCCGACTGCTCGGCAATCGCGCCCTTCGTCATCAGAATCAGATCGTGTCGCTGCGATAGATACTGCAGGGTCTCAGGCACCTCGGGCAAAAGCTCGACGGGATGAGCGGAGATCGTATGCGCAAAACTGTGAATCTGGGCGTGCGACTCAGGTGTGACCGGGCCGGCACTCAGGCGTTCGAAAGTATCGACCAGCGCGTGCGCGAAACTGTGCAAGCCGTAACCGTGCTTCACGATGCATTCGCGCTCCACGTCGTTGAGCACCTCGCGCACTTGCTCGGGAGAGAACTCGTGGTGATTCAGGAACGAGATGAACTTCGCGATGGCGCGCTCGAAGTAGATGTTGTTCTCCCAGAGCGTGTCGTCCGCGTCGATGAGGAGGGTTTGGGGGGCAACGGTACTGGGCATGGCGACAATTCGTTCTACAAGCTGCGAGCTTTGAGCTACGAGTTGCCAGCAAAAAGGGAGCCGTTACTTGCTGTGGTTCCTAACGGGTAGTCGCAGCGGCTTAATGAATAACGAGAGCTCAGGGCTCATAGCTCGAGTCTCGAAGATCGCAGCTACACCCAATCCACTTTCGCTTCCGGCCCGATGATACCTGCCTTGTGTCCCATGTCGAGCAGGCGGCGGACGGCTTCGCGGCCGTCGGGGCCGTAGTCGAGGGTGCGCTCGTTCACGTACATCCCGATGAACTTGTCGGCGGACGACGTGTCGAGATCGCGGGCGAACTGCATGGCGTAAGACAAAGCTTCTTCGCGGTGATCGAGTCCGTACTGGATGCTCTCGCGCAGGGCTGCTGTGACCGTGGGCATCAATTCGGGACCGAGGGCGCGGCGAATTGCGTTTCCTCCCAGGGGCAGCGGAAGACCGGTCACCTTCCCCCACCACTTGCCGAGATCCACGATGCGGTGCAGGCCCGACTTGTCGTAGGTCAACTGGCCTTCGTGAATGATCAGGCCGGCCTCGTACTTGCCTTCGAGCACCTGCGGGATGATCTGGTCGAACGGGACGACCTCGGTCTCGATGCCGGGAGCAAACAACTGCAACGCCAGAAAGGCCGTGGTGAGCTTGCCCGGAACAGCGATGCGCTTGGTTTTGATTTCTGCCGCGGTGAACGGGCGCGGGGAGACGATCATGGGACCGTAACCCTCGCCGACGCTGCCGCCGCAGGTCATCAGCGCGTACTTGTCCTGCACGTACGGGTACGCGTGGAACGAAATCGCGCTGACGTCATACACGCCTTCGCGCGCCTTCTGGTTCAGCGTCTCGATATCGCAGAGGGTATGCGTGAAGCGCAATCCCGGGGTGCGAACCTTGTTCGTGGCCAGGCCGTAAAACATGAAGGCATCGTCGGAATCGGGGCTGTGGGCGACGGTAATCTCGCGGGCTTGCCCAGCGGAACTGCTGCCCGGCGCTTTGGTTGTTTCGGATACTACTGTCATCTTCTCTCCAGGAATCTACTGCTTGACTTCGCTTCTTGCCGCCGTGCTGCGCCAGCGGGTCGCAATGCCGGCGGCTAACATCACTTTGATCACTTCCGCGGCGAGGAACCAGTACAGGCCGAGATAGGCCGCCTTCGCTAGCGAGTGCGTGAAGACGTACAGCCAGGTTAGCCCTCCTGCGAAGAGCAATATCTCAGCGAGGAGTCCGGCGATGGCAGCGCGCAAGAAACTCTTGGTGCCACGCTCGAAGATATAGCCGGCAACGAAGGCGACGAATGGGTACACCATCAAAAATCCACCCGTGGGACCGAACAACTGGGCGATCCCGCCTAGCCCGGTGGGATTGAATACAGGCAAGCCGACAGCGCCTTCGGCCAAATAGAGCGCGAGCGCCGCGAAGCCTCGACGGCTGCCCAGCATCATTCCGACGAGCAGGACACCCATGTTCTGCACGGTGAGCGGAACGGGCGTTAGGGGCATCAAGGGAATCGTGATCCGGGCGCACAGCGCCACTACCAAGCTCGCGCCTACAACGAGCGCAACCTGGCGCGAAGCTTCAAGAGCCCTCTCTTGAGGAGTGCTTAGAATTTGAATCGCAGTCTTTGCCATAACAGAACCTCCAATCGCAGCCATCTTCCGCGTTCAGTGCTGTTCGGGCTGGCGCGGGCGTTCAACTTCACTTAACGGGGCGTCGTGTGAGACGTGTGCCTTCTGCAGATGCCGACGCAAACGCACATACAGGGCGATGGCCACGCACACTACGACCAGCGTGCTCACGCCCAGTATCAGAAACCACCAGATCATCCGCACAGCCAGTTAGGATAACAGATGCGGCGTCGCGGGAAGTGACTGCACGCACACGAAATGGGCTGCCGGACATTCCGAGAACCGAAGGACGGGAAGTCTAACTCGCCTTACGCTCGGCGCGCTTCTGGCGCATGGTCTCCACGCGCTTGACCATGAATTGCAGGCGGTCCCGCCCCCATTTGGTGTGGGTGATGACTTTCTCGATGTTGAGGAAGAAATAAGGATCGCCCACCTTTTCGCGCAGCTCTTTGATGTAGGGCTGGACCTTGGCGAAGATCAGGAACATCTCGCCGCTCACCGACGGTTGCAGGAACAGCTCCTCATTCAAGGCTCCCAGCAGCACAAACGACGCGGCCATGTTCCAATAGCCAGCTACTTGCCGGAACCAGTTATTTTCCTGCGCTCCCATGGCAAAGGCGACATTCATCACGTCGTCCGCGCTCTGGGGGAAAAATTCGGCGCCCCACCAGTTGCGGGCTTTGCGCATTTCGGCTTCGCGGCGCAACTCGTAGAGTTCCAGAATCAGGTGGGCATCGGATAGGGTAGGTTTCTTAGCCATTATTCTCTCCGTTCAGATAAACGCTGTTGGAAAAGTTAGACGAGCGGACGAGCGCCCGAGAAGCAAAACATTTTCGATGATTCTTTACGCCGAGGTCGCCGCCGCATCCGGCTGCGGCACGGGCCGCTCGAAGTCGCATTCCTTGTTGGGACACGCGATCACCGGTCCGGCCTTCAGGTTCTTTTCGACCAGGTATTCGCTGCCGCACGCAGGACATTTCTCCGCGATCGGCTTGTGCGCCGAAGTGAACTTGCAGTTGGGATAGTTTCCGCAACCGTAGAACGTGTTCCCTTTGCGCGCCCGCTTCTCGACCAGGTCGCCGTCTTTGCAGTCCGGACACTTTACGCCGATGTAATTCTGCTTCACATACTTGCACTCGGGGTACCCGCTGCAGGTCGTGAACTCGCCGTAACGCCCGTGGCGGATCATCATGTTGCGTCCACACTTCGGGCAAAGCTCGTCGAGCGGAATGTCAGGCACCTTCTTGCCCTGATCCAAACGTCGCGTGGTCTTGCAGTCGGGATACCCCGTACAGGCCATGAACTGGCCGAAGCGCCCGCGCTTCAAAACCATCACGCGGCCGCAGTTTTCGCAGTACTCCTCCTGCGTGGTTTCCTGCACGTCGGCCGAATCGAGGTCGGGCAGGTTGATGGGATTTTCTTTGGTGAAGGTGCAGGTGTTCTTATCTTCTTTATCGTAGGTGCTGCACGCGTAGAACGATCCGTGCTTGCCCCATTTGATGACCAGCGGAGCGCCACAGCGTTCGCACTTCTCATCTGTGGGCTTCTCCATCCGCTTGATGTTCTCCATATGCTTTTCGGCATATTTGAGATCCTTCAGGAACTTCTTATAGAAATCGGCGAGAGTGTCCTGCCACGTCTCTTTGCCTTCCTCGATTTGGTCAAGTTCTTCTTCCAGGTGCGCGGTGTACTCCACGTCGAAAATGTCGCGGAAGTTTTCCACCAGCAGATCGGTCACGACCAAGCCAATCTCGGTCGGGGAGAACTTTCCGCCGACCTTCTGCACGTACTGGCGCTCCTGAATGGTCGTGAGAATCGCGGCGTACGTTGAGGGCCGGCCGATGCCGCGCTCTTCGAGTTCCTTCACCAGCGATGCTTCGTTGTAGCGCGGAGGCGGTTCGGTAAAATGCTGCTCGGGCTTCAGTTCCTTGAGCGTGAGCTTCTGTCCGGCTTCGAGCGCGGGCAGCTTGTGTTTCAGTTCTTCGTCTTCCTCGTCCTTGCCTTCCTTCGACTCTTCGTAGACGCGGAGGAAGCCGTCGAACTTGAGCACCGATCCGGTGACGCGGAACCAGAAAACTTCGTTGCCGTTCTTGGCGTCGATGTCGACTGTCGTCTGATCGAAGACCGCCGGGTTAATCTGCGAAGCCACGAAGCGCTGCCAGATCAACTTGTAGACTTTGAATTCATCTTCTTTTAAGTACTGCTTGAGCTGGTCGGGATGGCGCATCGCCGAAGTCGGACGGATCGCCTCATGGGCTCCCTGCGAGTCCTTCTTCTCTTTAAACGTGTTGGGTGTCTCGGGCAGGTAGGTCGGGCCATATTCCTTGCCGACGTATTCGCGGACTTCCTGGATCGCCTCGGGCGCAACTCGGGTCGAATCAGTACGCATGTAGGTGATGAGACCGACGAGTCCTTCTTCGCCAAGTTCCACCCCTTCATAGAGGCGCTGCGCGATCATCATGGTGCGCTTCACGCTGAAGCGCAGCTTGCGGGAAGAGTCCTGTTGCAGCTTGCTGGTGGTGAAAGGAGGCGCGGCGTTGCGTCGGCGCTCTTTCTTGTCGACCGATCGGACGACCCAGTCGGCTGTTTCCAGGGCGGCACGAATCTTTTCGGCGTCTTCGCCGTTGGTGACTTCGACCTTCTCTTCGCCCTTGCCCACAAAGCGGGCGTCGAAGGCGGGCGGCTTGCTCGCGGCGAGGTGCGCGTCGATGGTCCAGTACTCGACTTTTTGGAACGCCTTGATCTCGCGTTCGCGTTCGACAATCAGGCGCAGTGCGACGGTCTGCACCCGGCCGGCCGAGAGACCGCGGCGGACTTTATCCCAAAGCAGTGGGGAAACCTGATAGCCCACCAGCCGGTCGAGTACCCGGCGGGCCTGCTGGGCGTCGACCAGGTTCTGATCGATGGCACGCGGATGTTCAAACGCAGCCTGCACGGCACGCTTGGTGATTTCGTTGAAGGTAACGCGCTGAATGCGCGGAGGAGGTGCTTCCTCGCCTTTTTTCAGCTTCTTGGCTTTCTTCTTGCCCTTGCCGCTGTCGCCAAGCTCGAACGCCAGATGGGCGGCGATCGCCTCGCCTTCGCGGTCCGGGTCAGGCGCTAGATAGATGGAGTCGGCCGAGGCCGCCAGCTTCTTCAGCTTGGCGACAACTTTCTCTTTGCCGGGGATGACGACGTAATCGGTCTGGAAGCCGTTGGTGATATCGACGCCCAGAGTGCTCTTGGGCAGATCTTTCACGTGGCCGAGCGAGGCTTCGACGGTGAAACCCTTGCCCAGATATTTCTGGATGGTCTTCGCCTTGGCCGGCGATTCGACAATGACTAAACCTTTTGACAATGTATCCTCAATTTTTCCTGGAGTCCGTTTCGAAGCTAGCACGAATGGGCGGAAAGCAACAAGTTACCGGGCGGAAGCTGTCAGCTCTCAGCTGTCAGCTCTCAGCTTCTGCATCAGGGATGCGAGCATGCGTTTCACCTCCACAGCCTCGTCCGAAAGCCTCTGATAATCTAAGGCTTCCATCAACTCCAAGTCTCGTGCGAGGAGCAAGTGATACTCCAATTCGCTGGCCGAACCCACGGCGATCTGCAGGAAGCGAGCGAAGTCCACGTCACCTCTTCGACACGCTCCTTCAGCGATGTTAGCGCCGATCGAAACCGATGCTCTCCGCATCTGGCTTGTCAAACCGTACATCTCCTCCCGTGGAAACGATTTGCTGGCCTTGTAGACGTCGAGGGTCAACGCATGCGCCTTATCCCAAACCTTAAGATTTCTGAAGTCCTGCACAAAAAGCCCCCTTACACGGCGAGCAAGCTGAGCGCTGACAGCTGATAGCTGACAGCTCTTAGAAGCTTTTTACAAAATTCTTCCCCGGCATCTGCCTGACCTTGCCGGCTAACTCCAGTTCGAACAGCCGCGGCAAAGATTTCCGACGACGACAAATCGTTTTCCAGGCGCTCGACGATTTCGTCGATGTGCGTGGCTTCGTCGGCTTTCAGCAGGCTCAGGATTCGCTTCTCGTGAGGAGGGAGCCCTTCATCCGGGAATAGAGATGCGGAGGAGGCGCCTTGGGATTCAGGCGAAGCGGACGGAGTCAATGCAAGTCGTACTTCTGCCGGGAGATCTTCCCACACGTCTTCCCAGGTCGCCACCAGCTTGGCGCCTTGTTTGATGAGCGTGTTCGGTCCCCAGGAATTCTTGTTGGTGACGTTCCCGGGCACGGCGAAAACGTCACGATTCTGTTCGAGCGCGCAGCGAGCGGTGATGCGCGTGCCGGAATATTCTGCGGCTTCGACGACGAGCACACCGGCCGACATCCCGCTGATGATCCGGTTGCGGATGGGAAAGTTCTGAGGCGCGGCAAACGTTCCCAAGGGAAATTCGGAAATCAGGGCACCCCCGAACGCCAGAATCTGCTCCGACAGTCGCGAGTTTTCTTTGGGATAGATCACGTCGACGCCGGTGCCAAACACCGCAACCGTCTTGCCTTTGGCGGAGATCGCGCCGCGATGGCTGGCGGTATCGACGCCGCGCGCCATGCCACTAATAATGACCAGCCCTTGCGCGGCGAGGTCGCACGCCAGACGCTCGGCCATGCCGGAGCCATAGGGCGTGGGGTGGCGCGTCCCAACCATGGCGATGCCGGGCTTGGTCAGCACGTCGGGATTGCCGCGGACGCGGAGGATCAGCGGCGGATCGTAGATTTCCTTCAGGCGCGGCGGGTACGAAGGATCTTCCATCGAGAGCAGGGTGATGTCCGCCGCGGCGGCCTGGGCGATCTCTTCCCGCGCCAGTTCCGCCGACTTGCCTGTCGCCAGCGACTGGGCAGAAACGGCTTGAATGCCGGTGCTCTCGAGTTCGGTCAAGGAAGCGCGGAAGACGGCCTCTGGAGAGCCGAAATGCTCAACCAATTTGCGCGACTTCGTCGGGCCGAGGCCGGGGGTCAGCGAGATGGCCAGCCACTCCAAAAGGTGAGTCGCGGCGGGGGACACTGCGGCATTCGACAAATTACGCTCCGAGCGGACCCTAATTAGACTCAGCGACGAGGCAGGGCGTCAAGGTCACATGTCACAATGGGTTTGTTAAAATTGTGGAAAATGCGACGTTTACGTATTTCCGCCATTTCTTACCTGAATACCGCCCCCCTAATGTGGGATTTCGAGCATGGAGACGCCGGGCGCGACTTCGATATCTCCTACACGCTGCCTTCGTCTTGTGCCCGGGCCTTGGCCGAGGGTACGGCTGACATCGGCATTATTCCGGCGGCGGCATACGCCGAGATTCCTGGACTGCAAGTGCTGCCTGAAGTCGCGATTGCGTCGCGGCGGGCGGTACGGTCGATTCTGCTGGTCAGCAAAGTCCCGATCGAAAAGGTTCGGACCGTTGCACTCGACACTTCGTCGATGACGTCAGTCGCGCTGACGAAGGTTTTGTTCGAAAGGTGGCTGGGCGGGGGCCGGACATACACGGCGATGGCGCCGAATATCGACGCGATGCTCGCTGGAAATGATGCGGGACTCGTCATCGGTGACCCAGCTCTGAAGATTGACCGCAAGCGCTACGAGACAATCGATCTGGCGGAAGAATGGATCCGTCTCACGGGCAAGCCCTTTGTCTTCGCGTTCTGGGCGGTGCGAAGCGATGCCTTGAAGGAAGCGGCTCCGTCTCTGGATTTACCGGCGGTATTTCAGCAATCGCGCGATCATGGACTGGAGCCATCCAGCCTGAGCCAGATCGCACGCGAATGGGCTTCGCGGCTGGATGTCGGCGAGGCTGAGGTGCGGAGCTATCTGACCCAGAATATTCACTACCAACTCGATCCGGGGTGCCTGGAGGGCTTGCAGTTGTTCTATCAGTACGCGGCAGAGATTGGGGCCTTGCCCGCGTCGCCGGAACTGCAGTTCGTGGATGCGACGAATGCAGTGGTGCGGTAGATATTTGTACGTACAATTTCGTACTATGTATTTGCACGTACCAAGAACGGGCAGGCTCGAACTGGCGCTCGGGGCGTCCGGATTGTCGCCTACAATGCCCTTTCCCGAGGCGGAAACGGCCCTAGGAGCGAGGATCTTTATCTGGGGCAGGAAGTTACCTCATCCGCCCGAAAAAAATCGCACCCTGCGCCTTGTAGCGCTTTTTTGCGAATTATCAATCGCTTCCACGAAGGCTCAACGACTTAGGGACAATGAGCGACTGAGCGACGGGGCCTTTGAGCCCTAGTCGCCCCGAACCTCTCAATGAGCTAAGCTGGAAACTGCGCCTTTTGCCGAGTACGACTTCATGAATCTGTTCCAGCCCATCCCGAATGCCGGTAGCGTGGCCGACACGGCTCGTCCGCTGGCGGATCGGATGCGTCCGCGAACGCTGGACGAGTACGCCGGCCAGGAACACCTGATTGGGCCTGGCAAGCCGCTGCGCACACAGGTCGACCGCGACGATACGGGGTCTCTGATCTTCTGGGGGCCGCCGGGCACGGGCAAAACCACGCTCGCGAAAATCATCGCGAATATGACCAAGGCGGAGTTCATCGAGTTCTCCGCCGTGCTGGCCGGGATCAAAGAAATCAAGCAGGTGATGGCCGATGCCGAGCGCGCTCGGCAATATGGCACGCGCACGATTGTGTTCATCGACGAGATTCACCGCTTCAACAAGACCCAGCAGGATGCGTTTCTGCCCCACGTGGAGAAAGGCAACATCCGGCTGATCGGGGCAACGACCGAGAATCCTTCGTTCGAGATCAACTCGGCGTTGCTTTCGCGCTGCCGCGTCTACGTACTGAAGCCGCTCACCGAGGATCAGATTGTGAATCTTCTCAGGCGCGCTCTCACCGATCACGAGCGCGGCCTCGGCGATAAGAATCTGGCGGCCTCGGACGATGTGCTGAAGAAAATCGCCAGCTACACCAGCGGCGATGCGCGTAGCGCCTATAACGTCTTGGAGGTGGCCGCCGGGCTAGCGCAGAAAAACGCGAGTGGCGAACTGGAAATCACCGACGACATCGTTCGCGACGCGCTGCAGAAACGCATTCTGCTCTACGACAAGACCGGAGAGGAACATTACAACCTGATTTCCGCGCTGCACAAATCAGTGCGTAACAGCGATCCGGATGCGGCGCTGTACTGGCTCGGACGCATGCTCGAAGCTGGAGAGGATCCGTTGTATGTCGCGCGGCGCGTTGTGCGCATGGCGGTGGAAGACATTGGCCTCGCCGATCCGAATGCGCTTGCGTTGTGCATGGCGGCCCGCGACGCGGTTGACTTCATCGGCATGCCGGAGGGCAATCTGGCGCTGGCGCAGGCTGTCGTGTATCTCTCGGTCGCACCCAAGTCGAACGCTCTGTACACCGCTTACGGCGAAGTGCAGCAGGACGTCGAACAGACTGCGGCCGATTCCGTGCCGCTGCACCTGCGCAACGCACCCACCAAACTTATGAAGGGACTCGGATACGGTCATGGATACCAGTACGCGCACGACCTCGAAGGCAAAGTGGCCGACATGCAATGTCTGCCTGATAATCTCAGTGGCCGCATCTATTACCGGCCCACGAATGAGGGCATTGAGAAGCGCATTCGAGAGCGGATGGAAGAGGTCAAGCGCCAGCGTTCACGGGCCAGCGCGGGCAGCGCACCGCCGCTAAAGAAAGAATCTTAACGGTTTCATGCGACATCTCATTTGACATCAGCAGGGGCGTGGTTCCGCCACCTTCCGCAAGAAGGATTGGTTCCTATGGCAACGTTTCCTAGTGCCGCCGGCAACGAGATTGTCCACGTCCGTGCTCTGCCCTCCGATCTTGTCGACGACCTGCAGCGTGTGCAAAAAGCCGCGCAAAGAATCACGTCGATTCTCGATCTCGATCAACTGATTGACAGCGTGGTCAACGAAGTGGCGGAGTCCTTTGGATGCGTGGAAGCCGGTGTCTATCTGCACGACGAGGATCGCGGTGATATGGTGCTGGCTGGCGTGCGCGGGTGCAAAGAGCACAGCAAAGGACATCGCCTGAAGATCGGCCGCGAGGGCATGGTGGGCTACGTCGCTTCGACCGGGCAGACGCGGTACGCGCCGGACGTTCGTCTTGACCAGTACTACATGGCGTGCGCGCCGGGAACGCTCTCGGAAGTGGCCATTCCCCTGCGCGTGGGCGAGCACCTCGTGGGCGTGTTCACGGCGTCGCATCCCGAAGTGGATGGCTTTCCCCGTCAGCAATTGAGAATTCTGCAAGCGCTGTGTGACCACGTTGCGGTCGCCGTTCATAACGCACGGCGCTTTCAGTCGGAGCGCGCGGAACGCGCGGCCATGGACCGGGAGGCCGAGGAAGCGCGAACTATTCAGCAGGCGCTGTTGCCGAAGAGTTCTCCTTACATTCCCGGGTTTGTGGTTTCAGGACTCAGCGTGCCAGCGCGTGCGGTAGGCGGCGACTGGTATGACTTCATTCCCTTCCCGGACGGGCGCTGGGGCCTGGTGTTGGCCGACGTTTCTGGCAAAGGAACCGCCGCAGCGTTGCTGATGTCTGCGACGCGCGGCGTCTTGCGCTCGCTGGCCGAGGCGTGCTGCACTCCGGGCGAAGTGCTAACGAAACTGAACCAGTTGCTGGTGGATGATTTTCCGGCGGGGAAATTCGTAACGATGGTCTACGCCGTGCTCGACCCCGCGACGAGCACTGTGGTGTTTGCCAACGCGGGACATTTGCGCCCGCTATTCATCGACAAAGATGGCGAGCACTTCCTCGATACGGAGCGCGGGCTGCCTTTGGGCCTCGGTTGCGGGGATTATTCCGAAACGCAGGTCACGTTGTCCGAGGGATCGAAGCTCATCTTTTACAGCGACGGAATCACCGAAGCGGAGAACGCGAACTCGGAAGAATACGGCCTCTGCCGTCTGGCAGAACACGCGGTCAAGCCGGGAGCGTCGGCGGTGAGCATCGTGGATAACGTACGATCGTTCGTCAATGGTTCCAGTCTGCGTGACGATGCCAGTGTGGTGTTTGTAGGCGTCGGGCGCTAGTTCGTCTCGCTCCCAACCCACGACGCAAGCCTTCTCGCTCAGGCCCTTCTTAATTGACCGTCCCTGGTTATCCCAGTCATCCGGCGCGCTCGAGAGTGTTGCCATGTTGAGAGCGGGGCAACGTGAAGACAATGATGAGGGCCCCCAGAGCGAGGACAGCGACGATGAAGATACTGCCTTCCGGACCTGTAGCTCCGCCGCTCAGGATCGGCTTGCCCACAGGATGCGTGGCGAGAAGATGGTGTTGAGCCATCATCCCGCTATCCGCGACGCCATACAAGAAAGATTGGCCCCAATCCCACGAGGTGTGGAAGCCGATGGCCCACCAAAGTGAGCCCGTCCGCCAGAGACTGAAGCAAAAGAGCAAACCGGCGAGGCCGGCGGAGAGCAGCCCAATGGGAGACTCGCCCTCGTTGTTGCTATGGCCGAGTCCGAAGAGGATGGAGAACAGGAGAGCTGCGGTCCAGAAGCCCAAGGCGGCGCTGTGGCGGGTCTTGAAGGCCCACTGGTAAAGACCAGCGAGACCTCTGGTGAGTGTGTACTGAAGATAGCCGCGGACGAGGTTCTCCTCGACCAAGCCGACCAGGAGAAAGCCGAGCAGCCAGATGGCTCCGTAGCGAAGAGCATCACTGCCAAAGAACAAGCGGCTGTCGATGACGAGGAACCCGGTCTTTACCAGAGTCAAGATCAGAAGTGAGAGGCAGACAATTCCCCAGACAAGGCCAGCGAGGAAATGCGGCACCTTGCGGCTGCCGCCGAGACCGTAGACAGAGTTGGGCCGGCGTTCGATCTTCGACATGATCCACGTGACGAGAAGGATGATGAGGAATGGAATCCCTTCGCCGATGCACGCGGCAACTGGAGAAACCTCCGAGCCCGGCTGCGGGCCTTGTGCGGAAGACGGGAAGAATCTGTGGCTGATGCGGTTTGCGCAGAAAGCAAGGGCAGCGAAGAGCGCGATAAAGATGAGCAAGCCCCAGCCCGCACGAAGGCCGTCTTTGCCCACGAAGATCTTGCGGAACGCCGAGGGTTGAGAGCCGGGTATTAGTTCGGCGGGAGGAGTGGGTGCTGCGGGTTGCAAAGTTCCTTCGTGATCCACGGGGTCTCCTGGTGTGGCAAAGGCAATCTTAAGGCGCGCTACGGGCTCACCGGAATCGCGTGCGGTGTTCTTTCAGGATGCAGCGGTCCATCACGACGAAGATCCCCGCCTGGCGCGCCTTCTCCGCGGCCTTCTCGTGGATCACGTCTTCCTGCATCCAGATGGCCGGAACTTTCAGGCGGATGGCTTCGTCGACAATCACCTCCACAAACTCCGAACGGCGGAAGATATTCACGATGTCAATCTTCTCGGGTACGTCACTCAGAGTCGCGTACGCCTTTTCGCCCAGGGACTCCTCGATACGCGGGTTTACGGGAATGATGCGATATCCGTGGCTCTGCATGTAAGCCGTGACGCCATGGCTCGGGCGCAAGGGATTCGAAGAGAGGCCGACGACGGCGATAGTCTTGGCGCGCTGCAGGAGATCGGCAATGGGATCCGGCTGCGTCATTGAGGAGGGGTCGACTCGCCTTACCTCTTGTTGGCTTGATCTTCTTTCTGTTTGTACATTTTCAGCGCCAGATTGCGGATGGTCTCGGAGACTTCCTTGTTGCCGGAGATGTTTTTCAAATCCGCGATTAACAAATTTTTCATCAAGCCCAGGCCCAGATCGAGCGGTGTGCGGGGGTTCGCCACCAGATTTCGCACCACCTTGTAGTTTTTCATGAAGCGGCGCTTCAGCGGAATCTGTCGCAGCACGGCTTCCAGCACATTTTTCTGGCTGGCAATTTTTTCCACTTCGCCGTCGGAGAGTTTGGGAGCCTCGAGAACCGCCAGCGCCACGACCTTGGTGCCGTCGCGAATCAGCAGCGAGCGCTCCTCTTTGTTGCCCTTCAACGCCAACTGGATACGGCCTTTGACGTCGAGGTGGCTGATCTTCTGCAACGCGTTCTCGCGTTTGGGCAGAACGTCGGGCTTCTTGGGTGCTACGGCAGGTCTTGGCGCGATGACTGGGGTCGGGGCAGCGGGCGCGGTGGGTGAAGGAGCTTCCGCGACGTGCGTGTCGGAAAGATGATCCTCGCCCAGGAAATCCACGATCCCGCCGATTGCCTGGAAGGGCTTGTCGCCCACGGCAGCAATGTCGTGCTCGTGTTCCTTGAGATAGACGTTGAGGGCCTCGTCGTCCGCCCACTCGTCTCCGGTCCCGGGGGGCGGCACGGATGCAGCCGTTCCGGCGGAAGCCTCCCTATGTTCAACGGCCAGTGCAGCATCCTCCGAGGCGACGGTGGACACCTGACGAGCGCCGGACAGCAATGTCCGCAGTTCGTCCGCTTGCTCCTTCTCCAGGTAAGGGTTAGCCTGGAGACCCTTGAGCACGCCGCTCAGCGACTTTACGCGCGGACTCTTGATCATCGCCTGAATCGTTTCCCGCAAGGCGCCGATCGCGATCTTAATCAGTTGGCCTTCGGAGATCGCAGGATTCTCCAGAAGCACGGGCAGCAACTTTGGCCGCAGATTGTCTGGCGAGATGAAGTAATCGAGCACTTCGCGCGGCGACTGGGGATCGCTGGCCACCGCCAAGGACGCCTTTTCATCCCATCCAGCCAAAGTCAGGCGAGCCAGATCACCGAACACATGGTTATGCCGGGCGAGATGGACCAAGATCTCGATATTCTCAGCGGGCGGCACCTGCAGGGCTCCACGCGCCGCAAACTGCATCATGTTGGAGGGCAGCTTCGAAGCGCGGAGTTGATCGATCATGCGCGGCATAGCATCATGCCTCGATGGCGGGTGATGATCATCGGCCATTGGAAGTCGGGTCTCCCCCGGCGAGCGCGTCAAGCTCTTTCACGGCCAGTTCCAAGTCCTGCGTGATGCGATTCCGCCAGTGCCGGAGAAATACATCCCGCAAAGTCCGATAGTACCAAAGAGTGCCCTCGCGTCCACCGTTGAACCGTGACCAAACAGATTCGCCGATGGCGCGGTAGTCGCTGAGGATGGAGCGAACGTTATTCAGCTTGTCGGCTGCCGAAACCAGCTTCGTGTCTGCATCTGCGGCCTTCAGGTGGCGGATGTATTTTTCCTTGCGCGCTTGCCACGGGGGCTTGGGATAAGTATCCGCATCGGTGCAGCCTTCGACGACCTTAGCCACTCGGGCTCCGAAGCGGCGGCGGACTTCCTTCAGCATGGGCGCTCCGCCGCAATCCTCAACCACATCGTGCAGAAGGGCCGCGATGGCGAGATCCTCGTCGCCTCCGGCTTCCAGCACCAGAGACGCGACGCCCATCAGGTGAGCAATATAGGGGATAGTAGACGCTTTCCGTGTTTGGCCCTTATGCTTCTCCGCCGCAAACTCGAGCGCTCTTAGGAAGCGAGGGCCGAGCACGATCTTCCGCTGTGCTCTTTGTGTCCGGAGCTTGCCCTGAGCGGGGCCGAAGGGCAGTCGATTTTTCTTGGCGACCGCTTTCACTGCTTCTCTCCCCGCCTCGCTAGCAGATATGCGCGAATAAACGGCTGCAGATCGCCGTCAAGCACGCGGTCGACGTCGCCGACCTCAGCTTTCGTTCGGTGGTCTTTGATCATGCGGTACGGCTGCAGCACGTAGGAACGAATCTGCGATCCGAATTCGATGTCGAGTTTCGAGTCTTCAATCTTCTTGGTGGCGGCGCGCTTCTTCTCCATCTCGAATTCATAGAGCTTGGAACGGAGCATGCTCATGGCGCGCTCTTTGTTCTTGTGCTGCGAGCGTTCATTCTGGCAATTGGCGACCAGGCCCGTGGCAATGTGCGTGATGCGGACGGCAGAATCTGTGGTGTTCACATGCTGTCCACCCTTGCCGCTCGAGCGGTAAGTGTCGATGCGGATGTCTTCCGGCTTGATGACAATTTCAATGCTCTCGTCGATCTCCGGGGAGACGTAAACGCTGGCAAACGAAGTGTGCCGGCGCTTGGCCTGATCGAACGGAGAGATCCGCACCAGGCGGTGCACGCCGATTTCACCCTGGAGGAGTCCGAAGGCATATTCTCCGTTCACGGCGAATGTTGCCGACTTGAGCCCCGCTTCTTCGCCGGGCTGGTAGTCGTAGAGCACGGTCTCAAACCCGCGCCGCTCGGCCCATCTCAGGTACATGCGCAGAAGAATGTCGGCCCAGTCCTGGGACTCGGTGCCGCCGGCTCCGGGATGAATCGTCACGATGGCGTTGCGTCCGTCGTTCTCGCCCGAGAGCAGAGTCTCTGTTTCAAGCCGGTCGAGCAGGTCACGGAGCACGCCAATTTCGCGCTGCAAGTCGGCATCGACATTTTCGCCTTCTTTGGCGAGGTCGAAGTACGCGGCGATATCGTCACTGCGGCGCGCCAGGTCGGCATCGGTTTCGAGCACATGCTCCAACCGCTTCTTTTCGCGCATTACTTGTTGGGATCGCTGCGGATTCGACCACAGGTTCGGGTCGGCGGACTGCTTTTCAATTTCGGCTAGCTGCGGACGAACCTTCTCCGCGTCAAAGATACTCCCGAAGTTCGTGGACCTTCTTGCTGAGTTTTTCGTATTCCAGGACCAGCTCTTGATTCATGAGGACGCGTCAGCCTTTTTATGGGATAGGAAGCGTGTGAGTAGCGCTCCAATTGAAATTATCGCACACGCGTATGCGAACCAGTCGCCGTGGCGGGTGTAGAACGTGGTATCGGAAGTAAGGGCGTAAGGAGCAACCAGCGCTGTGCGCTCCTTGCGGGGAATTCTCGCAACGACTCGGCCCAACGGATCGATGGAAGCCGTGACGCCCGTGTCGGTAGCGCTCAGCAGCCAGCGGTTGTTTTCGATGGCGCGCATGCGAGTCTGGTTCAAGTGTTGCGCGTAGGCGCCGCTGTCGCCGTACCATCCGTCATTGGAAATGTTCACGAATACTTCGGCGCCCTGATCAGCAAACTGCCGGACCTCATCTGGAAAAATGGATTCGTAGCAGATAAAGACGCCCGGGTGCTGCTCTGCGCCTTCCAGCGGCCTGCGCGAGGTGCCGCGCTGAAACTCACCGACTTCCCGGGTCAAGCCTCCTGCGAATGAAAACAAGGTCGGAAATGGGAGGAACTCGCCGAAGGGCACGAGATGGATTTTGTCGTAGCGCGCAATCCACTCGCCCGTGGGGCTGACCCAGGCGGCAGAGTTGAACACTGGGCCTGTCTGCCCACGCGTTGACGCCGTTCCGATCGCCCCTGCTATCGTCCAAGTCTTGTTCGTGCGAGCCATTTCGCTCAACGCGTCGCGGAATCGCGTGTCGTTGGTGAAGAATGGTGCGGGCGACTCCGGCCAGACGACAAGATCGACTTTCGCGGCCGAGTTACTAGCCGCGGACTTCACCGTGAGTTCCGTCAATTCATTCAAGGTTTGCTGCAGAGACGCCGGCGTCCATTCGGCTGAGACCGAGATATTCTGCTGTACGAGGAGCGCCGCGCGATCTGGCTTCGTGGGAGGAGCCTCGATCAGCCTCCCCGCCTGAAGAACGGCTGCCGCCGCCAGGGCCGCTGCCAGCAGGGCACCGCGCTTTTCTCGCGGAACCAGGAATGCCGCGGCCAGCGCGACGTTCACGAGCAGGATCTCAAATGAAATGCCGTAGACGCCCGTTGATCCGGCGATGCGGCTGAGAGCGACGTTGTCCACCTGCGAGATCCCGAGCAGGAGCCATGGGAAGCCTGTGATCCGCGTGCGCGCTAGTTCCACGGCGACCCATAGAAACGGAGCCATCACCAGCGGACGGCGGAAATCGCGTCCTGAGCCCGCCAGCAGGCCGACTAGCAGGCCGAACAAGCCGTGATAGAGGCCGAGATAGCAGCAGAAGAGAAAAAGAGCGAGCAGCGCCTCGGGGCCGCTCAGGCCGCCATACAGGCGCATGGTGTCGTAGATCCAGTAACACGTGCCCGCGTACCAGAGCATTCCGCACGCGTAGCCAAGAAGAAATCCCTGGCCGGGCGTGACTGGCCGCAGTCTCACGGAACCAGCAATCTCGAGTTCGCCCGCCGGACGCGCGCGCAGTAGAGCCACAATCAGCGGAGCCAGGGCGAACCAGGACAGCACATAGACGCCGGGAAGAGGAAAGATGATGACCTGCAGGATGGCCGAGAACACGACCAGGAGCCAGGCGCTGAGGTGGATTTGGCGCACGGGCAAGGATAACAAAAGGAAGCTGTCAGCTATCAGCTGTCAGCTTTCAGCTTCGGAGTCTCCGCAGTTCGTGCCAGAAGGCTTGAGCGGACGAACTCTGCAATCGCTGGAGTGACGTACGGCGGCGGCGTGATGCGGAATATGGGGCGCTCGGCTACCGGCTTCAGGGAAATCGCCTGCCACGCTGGGCCGTCAGGCGCTTCGTGCAGGATTACGGCGCTGGCGCGGTCCAGAAATTCCCGGGCTGAATTCTTGAAATCTTCGGTCGAGGGATCGAGGACCGTCAGGTATAGGTCTGGACGCAGGAACTTCAAGATGCTGTTCGATTCAATGATCACGTTTCCTGCGCCTTCCAGGCGTTGGCGCAATGTGGGCATCGCTTCGGCCAAACGGCCTTGCTCGGTCCGGGCCCATAGTGCCTGCACCGCACCTGCCACCAGAAACCTCGAGGTATCCGATTCGCCGGAGCGGTCGTGCTCTTCGGAAATCGCCCAGGAGTGGTCGGCGGTCGCGCAGTCGCAGGCTTCGCCGTTCGCGGAGCAAATGCCATGACCATATTGCGTAATCTTCACTGCGGTCCATTCGAAGTCACGCAGAGCCGAGATGAGTCCCGCGACCACGCTGGTCTTGCCCACGCTGCGCGAATGCCCCCCGATGATGACGATGGCCACACCTAGTCCTTTTTCGCCAGCCGCGCCAGCGTTGCCAACTGCTTCAGATATTGCCGCAACGGCTGCGCTGGAGTTCCCCAGAATGCTACGCCCTTGCCCCGCAGGACTTTGTTCGGCAGAACGCCGCCCTGGCCACCGAGCATAACGCCCTCTTCAATGCGCGCGTGCTCACCAATGCCGACCTGACCTCCGAGCACCACGCCATTCTCGATCACAATGCTTCCCGACAGGCCGGTCTGCGCGGCGATCACAACGTCTTCGCCAATCTGGCAGTTGTGTCCGATGTGGACCAGATTGTCGATTTTCGTTCCGCGGCGGATCCGGGTTTCGTCGAGAGCCCCGCGATCGATGGTTGTATTCGCTCCGATCTCGACGTCATCTTCGATGACGAGGCGTCCGACTTGCGGGAATTTCTCGTAGTGTCCGGTCTTACGGTCACGCACATACCCGAAGCCGTCGCTGCCGAGGACCGCGCCCGCATGGACAATCACTCGGTGGCCCAGAATGGTGCCCGGATAAATCGTGACGTTGGGATAAATTTCGCAGTCGTGCCCAATTCTGACACCAGCACCGATGGTGGAACCCGCACCGATTCGGGTATTTGACTCAATCATTACCTGCTCGGAGACCACGGCCTGTTCTTCCACAGCAACCCCGCGCGCGAGCACCACGGAAGAATGAACCACGGCGGTCGAGTGCACAATCACCTGCCGCGGAGGACCGTCGAGCGCCGATCCATCGCGTAACAATCGTGCAGCGCGGGCGAACGCAAGTTTGGGATGATCGCTGATCAGGATTGGCCGCGTGTCGTGCACCGAGGCGGCGAACTCTCCGGCAATGACCGCACCCGCCCGCGACTGCAGAGCCGCAGCCAGGTGTTTCTCATCCTCCACGAAAACAAGATCCTGTGGGGTGGCCGATTCCATGCTGGCCACGGCGCCCATTTCGGCGTGTCCGTCGCCAATCAACCGGGCTCCGACTGCCTCAGCGATCTGTTGCAGAGAGCGCTTCATGGCTTTCACTGTATAGCAGCGAGGTCAGAGGAAGGAAGAGTGGAGCGCGGGAAAGAAACAGCGCGAAGGATTCGCCATGAGACCCTCACCGAGCAGGATTCTAAGGAATCGTGCAGGTAGCTGTGCCCTGGCACATGATGAAGGTGCCGCTGCCCACGCAACTGGGGTCGCCTTGGCCGCCGGTCAAAGTCCATGCTCCAACAGCCACGCCATCGCTCAGAGTCCCAGTGGTCGTCGTCGTGCCATTGGACGTGCCAGTGAGGCCGCCTTCGGGACTGGTTAGCGTAAGAATATTGCCCGCCGGTATGGCGGACGTCACGGTATAAGTCAGCGAACCTGTGACCTGATCCGTTCCGACATTCGTGGTGAATGAGGCGGTTCCGGCTTCGGTACTGCCTTTGACACCATTGGCAAAGCAGGCCCCCGCATTGAAGAAACTGAAGCTTGTAATATCAAGCTGCCCAATGTTAACGACATTGAAGGCAGTCACAAACCCCAATTTGCTGGCCTCGCCTGTGCCTCCAATCAGTTGGGCTTCCCAAAATCCGGACGCAGACGTACCCACGACATTTGGAGCGGGGCCCGTGCCGCAACCGCTAACCGCGAGTGCCAGCGCCAGCAGCGTCAGAAATGCAAGCTTCTTCATGTACCGTCCTTGAGAATTAAGGTCCCCTATGAGAATAGAGAGATGCGGGCAGATGCGTCAATGGATGTAAGGGGAACACCGCCCAAGAAGAAACTCCACGGGCGCCACCGCTTACGCGCAGCGTGCCGGCGACCTTCGCCCCCGACTATCGCGGCATTGGCGCCAAAACGGTAAGCTGCGCCTAACGGGCGGCACCGGATTCATGGTAAATGTCCCGTTGCCGGTGCAGTTCGCGGTCGCTCCGGTCACGGTCCATGTCCCGGTGATGGTCCCGCCGCTCAAGGTGCCGTCCAGGGTAAGGGTATTCACCTCTACCCCTGTGGACATCATGACATAGTGAAATTTCCCTGATACCTGGCCATTGAAATTCCCCATGAGCGTGAATGAGCCGCTCTCGGTCGAACTGCTAAACGAGCAGGGCGAATTGTCCAAGGTTAGGGTAAAGCTGGTCGTCCCCAAAGACCCGTCGGCATTCACGGTCAAATGCGTCATAAAGGCGAATGTGTTGACCGATGACGAGTTCGACAGGGCTGCGGACCACGTGCCATTGATATTGGCATTCGTAGTAGTTGAATTCGACCCGCAGCCGGAGAAGATGGGGGTGATGCCTAACAACCCTACGGTGACAAGTTTACTCATGAGTGACAGCTCCTTTCTCCAGGACCCCGAAGCGGCATGTTAATGAGGATGCCGCTAACGCCCGCCAAGGATGCCAGGATACGGCTGGCCCCTTTCATAACAAGGAACCCGAGCCTGGTGCAAAGGTTTCAGCTGAGCTGCAAGTGATAGAGCAATCGTGGTTTTCTTGCTTTGCTTGCGTAGCTGGGCTTCCGAAGGTGCTGGAGAAAATCCCGCCGACAAGCTTGATCTTCACCTCGAGGTGCGACGGGAAGGCCCTGCCAGACCCAGGATCAGCAACGCAATGGAAACGCCCAACAGAAAGCCGCTGGCGAAATGAGCGATGTTGCCATTGAGCCAGAGCCTCACGAGAAGGCCCAGGGACAACGCTAATATCCCCGCTGCGGTAGACAAACTACTCCTGCTGCGAGTCATGCTTCCTCCAAGGAGTCACTGCCTTGTGGAGGGGCGCGAGGGAGTTCAACTCCCTTCAGGCCCCTCGCTTCGTTTTCAAGTCGGCCAGCAACTGCTCGATGCGGTCTTCTTTTTCGAGCGCCGCCAGGCGGTCGTCGAGGTTGTCGCCGGCGATTTCCGACTTCGCCTGGCTCACGGCCTCCGAATGCGCCACTTTGCGCTTCATGCGGTCGAACGCAGCGGCCTTGGAGCCGTCGCCCGACGCCATGCGCGCGTCACTAGCCTTGCCCACGGCTCGGGCACGGCGATGCTGCGCGATGAGCACATCGGACTTAGCCTGCGCTTCCGTCAGTTTCTGCTCCAGTTGACGCAAGGCGGACTTCAGATTTTCCACCTGCGCCTTCTGGTCCGAGACCTGCTGCGTGAAGTTTTCGCAGAGTTCGCGATAGCTCTCCACGCGCAGCAACGAGGCGCGCGCCAGGTCGTCTTCTTTTTTGTCGACGGCAAGTTCGGCCTTGCGCATCCATTCGGCCACTTTGCTCTCGTTTTCTTTCTGCTTGCCTTCGAGCAGGTGCTGGTCGGCGATGGCGATCGCCACCTGCGTTTTGACCTGCAGAAGCTGGTTCTGCATGTCGAGGATGACTTGCTTGATCATTTTTTCCGGCTCCTCGGCCTTGTCGATCAGGTCGTTGAGGTTGGCCCGGACTAGTGTCGAAACGCGCTCCAGTAGTGCCATATCGAACCCCCTTTTAGCTTCTAGCTGCTAGCTCCTAGTTTTCAGCCAACCCTTTCGAGTTGGGTCTGTCAGTTTCTCTTCGTTGCATCGGGCACGGCGGAGAACCTTCCCCGCGCCACTCCGGTTCCGATTAAGATTCCGATCACGGCGACTCCGACCGCAGTCGTGATGCTGAGAACGCCCACGATCACGCCGATCGCAGCTCCGATCGCGGGCGCCAGCACAATTGCGGTTCCGATCTTTCTGTTTGTCGTCATACCTGCCTCCTCAGTTCATGCGCTCGGTGGATCTGCGCGCACTGCGGACAGTGCGTTGGCTTGCCGCGAAACGAAGCGCCGATCAGCACTCCGATTGCGACGCCGATGACCAGCCATACGCCCATGTTTCCAGCCAGCACACCGAACACCGCGCCCAACAAAGCTCCCAGTGCGATACCCAATCCCGCATATTTGGATTTGTGCGTCATAACCGTGCTCCTGAAGCTGCCGAGCTTCGCTCGGCGGCCGGGTCTGAAACCCGGCCCCACACAAGCACCGCATCAGGCGGGAACGAGCCCCGGCTCGTTCCCGCACCCCTCGCTAGGCCTTCGGCGCATCGCCCGATTTGGGGGCTTTGTCGCCGATCAGCCTTATCTTGCTCATCAGCTCTGACAGAGGCATACCCGAGAGCGTCTCAAATAGCGCCGGCACTTGCGCCGCCATCTTGGTGATGTCGCCCGTGACCTTGCTCATGCCCGCTCCGTCGCCGTTCCCGGTGGAGACGATGGTGATCTTGTCGACATTCGCCAGCGGAGCGGCCAAGGCCTTCACGATCTCCGGCATGCTGGCGAACAGCCGGTCGATGACTGCCGCCTGGTTGTATTCCTGGAACGCCGCGGCCTTCACGTTCATCGCGCGGGCTTCGGCATCACCTTTCTTGAAGATGATTTCGGCTTCGGCTTCGCCTTGCGCGCGAATCGAGGATGCGTGGCCTTCGGCTTCCGCGATCAAGCGCTGCTTTTCAGCCGCAGCCAGAGTCTCGATCCGCTGACGCTCGATCTCGGCCCCTTTCAACACGGTCGCGATCAGTTCCTTCTCGCGGCGGTTGATTTCCGCTTCCTGCACTTTGACCTGTTGTTCTTTCTCGATCTGCTGCACCTTCACCTGCTCAGCAACGACCTGCTGCTGCATGATGTTGGTCTGGATGTCATAGGCCTTATCGGCTTGCGCCTGCTGGCGTTTGGTAACTTCCAGGTACTGAGCCTTCTTGATTTCCAGATCGCGCTGCGATTCCGCCTGCTTGGCCAACGACAACGTCTCCGCGAGCACGCGTTCCTGATCAGCCTGTGCCTTGGCGACAGCCGATTCCCGCTGCGCCAGTGCACGCTTGATGGCCGTATCGCGGTCGGCTTCCGCCGTGGCAACATCGGCATCGCGCTTGATGCGCGCTACGTCGGGCTTGCCCATGTTGGTGATGTATTCGTTCTTGTCGCGAACTTCTTTGATGGTGAACGAGATCACTTCCAAACCCATCTTGTTCATATCTTCCGCGCACGTGCCGCGCATGCGGTCGGAAACCATTTCCGGCTGCTTCACAATTTCTTCCACGGTGAGCTGGCCGATGATGCCGCGTAGGTGGCCTTCCATCACGAGACGAATCAATCCTTCGCGCTCCTGATCTGACTTGGTCAGGAACTGCTCGGCCGCCGTCAGCACCGACTCGCGATCGGACTTCACCTTGATCTGCGCCACGGCTTCCACCGTCACCGCAACGCCTTGCTTGGTGTACAAATCCTGCTGCGGTGCCACGTCGAACGACATGAGTTCCAGGGAGAGGTCGCGGCAGACCTGCACCATGGGCAGTACCAGCGTGCCGTGGCCCTGCACCACGCGCGTTCCGCCCAGGCCGTACACGATGAGAGCTTCGTGCGGCCCTGCCTTGCGATAGAGCCTGGCCATTCCGCTCATCAGGAAGAGAATGACCATCACTCCCAACCCGACGAAGATCCAAATCTCCACCACGTTTGAAATCCCACTGAACATAACGCCTCCTGTTACGAATGCAGTGTTAGAAACTTCGGTTCGCTTGAGTCATGTACCGCTGGGGAGTCTGGGCCCATCAACTCGGAATGGGCTGGCGGCGCGTTCAGATTCCACTCGACGATCGAGTGATTTCCGAACCACACAAAACCGATCACTACGTAAAAGAGGACAAGGAGCGGCCACGCTGCCGCCGGCTTCAGTGCGTGCGCGATCAACAATCCGACCGTGGACACAACCAGCATGAAAACCATGATGCCCAGTCCCAGTTCCAGAGCGCCTTCGCGGGACGTGTAGCGATTGGGCTGCCAGTTGACGTCGAAGTGCACCGCCATTCGCGTCGGCAACCGGTCCCAGTTGCGCCAGTAGCTCAGCGCTGTGATGGGCAGCGCCACCCACATCAGGGCGACCAGCATCTTGTAGTAAAGTCCGTTCATAAACTCTCCGCGCTCCAAGCTCCGTTTAGCGATCAACGCTCCAGCGAATTGCCGGCGGTCGTTTCGTCCTCGCCCGACATTTCGCTCCACAAACGAACGTAAGCAATTCCCTTGTCGTAGCGCGTGACTACCACCTCAGTGCCCTTGGCAATCGCGCTACCATCTTCGCTACGGGCGCCGCATACGCGGCGCGTCCCGACTTGCGAGTAAATGATTTCGCCCGTGCCACCTTCGCGGATGGAAACCGACAGCCGGCCAAGGACTCCGACCATCTCGTAGTCAGCGGGATCCATGTTCTCCTCGTCGGAAATCAGCACTCGGCTCAGGAACAGGAAAATGATTCCGCCCCCGATCAGGCCGCTACCCACCGACAAAAGCAACCCCAAGCCAACCCACACCGAAGAGAAGCGCGTCAGCAAATATCCCGTGCCGCCAAACCAGGCCAGGAACGCGGCCAACGACGGCGGATTGAACGGCGAAACGCTGCTGCCGCGTGACGCCTGATGCGCGCCCGGAGCGTGCGTCGCTGCCGGGCCGTGTGCCACTGCCGGCGCGTGTCCACCCGCAACCGGAGCGTGCCCCATGGGCGCGTGCCCTGCCGGCAAGTGCGGGACACCGTGCCCATGAAAGTGCGGCAGATGCAAACGTCCGAAGCGTGCTCCTCCAAACACAAACGAAAAAAAGCTGAAGCAGAAGCCGACCGCGAAACAGATCAGATAAAAATCAGACCAGCTGAAACCTGTCGACGTCATCGGATTCGCCTCCCTTCCACATTCATCTCTCCGCGTGATGTGCGGCGATGGTTGCCAATGCCGGCCGAGAGTTCGGGCCGCAGCGCCTCCAGCAGGCGGTCGGCCAGTCCCGGCGTGTCGAGGATCGCGCCCAAGAGCAGAAAACTCCGGCGCGTGTCTTTTTCGCGAGCCGCCTTGATCAGCACCTTGCTGACTTCCGGATCGCTGGCGAATTTCTCCGAACCCTGAAGCAACCAGACGTCGAGCTGACCCTCCGTCGTGCGCAGGTCAGATGTCAGTTCGGCGTGGTAGCCGTCGGGGTCGTCCACGAGAAAGCCGGGATGCACCTTGAAAAACTTCGCCAGCAGCGCGCGCGACGACTGAGTCATGTGCGGGCGCGCTCCGTTTTCGATCTGCGAGAGATACGACTGGCTGATGGTGTTGCCCTTGCCCAGTTCTTCCCGGATGGCGCGCACCAGTTCAAGCTGCGTCATGGGACGCCCGAGACCGCGCAACGAGCCTTCGACTTCGCGCAGGTACCGAATTTTCTCGCCCAGCTTCACCGGTCACGCCCCTAAGGTGTATCTCAATACGCAATAGTTATATTGCAATTTGCGATGCATGTCAAGAGTGGAATCTGGCGCGTTTTCAGAGGCTTACGAATGTGGGAACGGGCCGAACGACTACGAAAGCAAACGCCCCCGGCTGGCCCGGAGGCGTTGCGACTGCGCTCCCTTCTTCCTGACGAAATGGAAACCCGCTTACTGCTTGCGCCCGTTGTGTTTGTCGCGGTAGATCTGGCGCGACTGCCGGTTCTGCTGGCGGTTGACCTGCTGCTTTTCCTGCGCCGTCAACTTGCCACCGTTGGCAGCGCGGTCGTTGCGCACTTCCTTGTTGATCTTCGCTTCGTTCTTTTCCAGGTGAGCAGTTTCCCCGGCGGTCAACTGTCCGCTCTTGACGCCCTGCGCGATGCGGTCCTGCTGATTTTCGGCGCGCTGGCCAACTTCGCTCTTCGGGGCCGTGTTCTGCACTGCGGAGTTGTGCTTGTCCTGATAGATCTGCTTGGAGAGCTGATTCTGCTGCTGGTTCAGCGTGGTCTTGTCAGCCGCGGTCAGCTTGCCGTTATCGAGCGAGCGCATGTCCTTTTCTTCATGATTCAGGCTGGACTCTTTCTTTTCGATGTTCGCCGTCTCGCCTGCCGTCAACTGGCCGCTCTTTACGCCGTTGGCGATGCGGTCCTGCTGGTTCTCTTTTCGGTCTTGAATGCTCTCGCCGGTGACCGGCGAGGGGTTGGTCGTTTGGGCCACAACTGGCAGCGCAAGGATCGCGAGCGCTGTGCTCAGAAACGTGATCTTGATCGTGCTCTTCATTGGAACTCTCCCGATGGTCTAATTTGGAAATCTCTCTTAGAACTTTGTGGCCACGGGAGAAGAAACCCAGAGTGTCAAGAAATGTTGCGAGTTTTTATGTGGCCTAGCGTCAAGCGCTTACAGGCCAAATGGGCCGACTGGAGCGGGTTTCAGGCGAAACAGGGCGAGCGGATATCTTGCTACAGTCCGGCTTCGATGCGAGAGCGGGGGTCCAAGTAGTCGCGCAGCGCGTCGCCGATGAAGTTGAGGCGTCTTGCGGGCGTGAGCGAAGCGGGAGCCCGCAGCCGAAATCCTGAGCGGAGCGAAGGATCTCTTACAGTCCTGCTTCGATGCGGGAGCGCGGATCCAAGTAATCGCGCAGCGCGTCGCCGATGAAGTTGAAACTCAGCACGGCCAGCATCACAGCGAGCGCGGGAAACAGCACGAGGTGTGGCGCGTCGAACAGATGGGCACGGCCATCGTTGAGCATGGCTCCCCAGCTGGCGGTCGGTGGCGGGACGCCGAGTCCGAGAAAACTCATGGTGGCTTCGGCGAGAATTGCCCCGGCCATTCCGATCGCGGCCTGAACGACCACGGGCTGAATAATGTTGGGCAGGATGTGCCGAACGATGATGCGCAGGTCACTGGCTCCGAGAGCACGGGCGGCTTCCACGAATTCGCGTTCACGCGCGGCGAGAACTTGTCCTCGAACGAGGCGCGCATACCCAACCCATCCGCCCAGAGATAGCGCGAGAACCAGATTGAAGATGCCGGGACCGCGGAAGGCGATGAAAGCGATCGCCAGCAGAATTCCGGGGAATGACAGAAATGCGTTCATCAAGACGACGTTGACGAAGCGGTCGATGCCGCCTCCGTAGTATCCGGCGATGGAACCGATGATGAGTCCAAGGGCGAGCGAAGTGAGGACAACGCACGTGCCGACCAGCATGGAGATGCGCGCTCCGTGGATGACTCGCGAGAGGATGTCGCGGCCCAGTTCGTCGGTGCCGAACCAGTGGGCCGATGATGGGGAGTCCAGCCGGGCGGGCAAATGGATCGAGGCCGGGTCCTGCGGCGCAATCCAGGGCGCGAAAAGGGCAAAGATGACGAAGATGATGACCAGTACTACGCCAATGGCCGCCAGCGGATTGTGACGCGCATTTCCGGCAAGCTTACGGCGCAACGAGATGGCGGCGGTGGACATGAATTCAGATGAACCTACCATATCTCAAGGCGGATTTTGCGGAAGTGGTGAATCAGTTCAAAATCGGCCCGATTCGTAGTGATCAGACGTGCGCCATGGGAGCGAGCGGTGAGTGCAATCAGCACGTCGAAGTGCAGATCACGCAGTTTGCCTGGTGTGAAACCGCGAGCGGCATGAACTCTTGCCAGGATATCGCCCGACTCCAGCCAATTTTTTTCCGTGGGAGTCAGAATTGGATGATTTCTCGCCAGAGTGCGGAGGAATTCGCGCTCGGCAATTTTGGTAGCACCACGCCACAACTCCGCCAAGACAACGGAAGAGGTTCGGATCAATCCGGTGACCGATCGGATTCTCTCCTGATGACGTCCCGTTCGCAGGTCATCGACAAGGACGGAAGTGTCGAAGAGGACGAAGTCACTCATTCCTCACTTCTCATCGGATCCGGCAAACTTCAGCTTGCCCGCGTTCTTCTTCATCAAGTCTTTGAAGCGCTTGAGCGCGACGATCTCGCGCAACGCGACGTGAACGGCTTCGGTGCGGGATTTCGCTCCCAGGACTTTCACGGCCTCGTCTGCCAGGTCAGTATCGAGACGGATGGATGTCATGGTTACGGCCATTTAGTGACTCCTCGTATATATACATATTAATACACTTGTATATACATTGCAAGCGATCGATGGACGAAGAGTTGCGCAATCCATCGGAGGGCTGAGATGATCGAGCCATGCGCAGCCTGCCTTTCGTTACAGCAATGATGTTCCTCTCAGTCAGCCTGTTCGCGCAAAAGCCCGCATGGCAGCCCGCCCCCGGTCATCTGACTTTAGACCTCTGGCCGCACGGCGCGCCTGCCGCCGCGGCGACTTCCGCCGAGGTCGACGCCACAACCGCCAAGGATCGTTTGGTCGCTGGCAAGCCGGTCATCCGCCTGGGCAATGTGTCGACGCCCACGCTTACGGTTTACGCACCAAAGCAGAAGAACACCGGCGCCGCGATTGTCGTCTTCCCGGGCGGCGCATATCACATTCTGGCCATCGATCTCGAAGGCACCGAGGTGTGCGACTGGCTTAATTCGGCCGGCATTACGTGCGTTCTGGTCAAATACCGAGTGCCAGACTCGGGGCCTTATCCCAAATCCTCGGCCGCGCTTCAGGATGCGCAACGTGCGCTTGGGATCGTGCGGGCTCACGCGACAGAGTGGCACATTGATCCGGCGCGAATCGGAGTACTAGGATTCTCCGCCGGAGCCCATCTTTCAGCAGCTCTCAGCACGCACTTCGAGCAGCGCCTGTACGAACCCGTCGACGACGCGGACAAAGTCAGCTGTCGTCCCGATTTCGCAGTGATTGTTTATCCCGGCTATCTCGCTCTCTCAGAGCAGAACTTTGCCCCCAACGCCGAGATTCACGTCACCAGCCAGACCCCGCCGTCTTTCATTGTTCAGGCTGAGGACGATCCCGTGCATGTTGAAAATTCCACCGTCTACTTCCTCGCTCTGAAGAATGCAAAGGTTCCGGCGGAGATGCACCTCTACGCCAACGGCGGGCACGGCTATGGACTGCGGCGCACGGAGCTTCCGATCACGGAGTGGCCGAAGCTGGTGGAGACGTGGCTCCAGACGATCAAAGTCGTGGGCGGCCCCATAGGGGTTAGGGCTCAACAACCCACCATCCGCGAGCAGCGGGCACCCGGCGGGCCTGAATTATTCTTACGGCCCTTGCTCGTCCTCGACCATCTCGAACTTGTCGTACGCGGCACGCGCCTTGGTGATTTTCACTTCTCCTGCCAGCGATCCTAATGCCGACACGATCTGCGCGTTCGAGACAGAGCACCGCTGTCCCTTGATGACTTCCGCGAGCCGCAGGTTGTCGCCAAAGGGCACAAAGTACAAACCGGCGTCCTCGTTCTCTAGAGGGCTCCACACTCGGATTTCCTTTTCATAGATCCAGTGCTCGAACTTTGTAAATATGGCGCCGCGCGCGAAGGCATCGTGCTCCGACTCCGACATTTCCTCGAAATTGTTAGGAAAAGGCAAAGGCTTCGAGAGATATTTCACGCGGCCGGTGTTACTCTTTGGATCCTCGTTCATCTCTGGAATCTCGAAGCCAAGACAGAGCCCCTTGTGCTTATCGCTGTAGCGAGCCCAAATGACGGGATTCTTCCAGTCGGCGCTGAAACATAGCAAGCCTCGTTTCTTATCGATGTCTTCCCTGGTCTTTAGAAATGTCATGCGAAGGACAAAGTCCGTAAGGTCATACGGCGTTAACTCGAACGGGTCGTTAAGATCGGCGACGCGCGATTGCTTCAGCCGTCTCCTCTGTATGGTGTCTAGGCCGTATTTGGCATCTAGAAATTTGCATGCACGCATAAATGCGAGTGTTAGGACGCTGCTACTGCCGAATCCTCGGGTTCGCCACAGAGTACAGCACGTCGGTCAAGAAGTTCACGGCGACATACGTCAATCCGATCGTGAGGATGCAGCCCTGCACCAGGAAATAATCGCGAGCCGAGATGGCGTCGACGGTGAGGCGTCCGATGCCCGGCCAGGAGAAAATCTTTTCGGTGACGATAGCACCTGCGAGTAACGCGCCGAACTGCAGGCCCAAGACCGTCAACACAGGGATCATGGCGTTGCGCAGGGCGTGTCGATAGACGACCGTGCGCTCGGGCAAGCCTTTGGCGCGGGCAGTGCGGATGTAGTCCTGGCTGAGTTCTTCGAGCATAGAGGTGCGCACCATGCGGGTGAGGATGGCGGCGAGAGCGCTGCCCATCGTGAGCGCGGGCAGGACGAGGTTGGCGAACGAGCCAGCGCCTGAGACGGGAAGCCATCCGAGCTTGATGGCAAAGAGCAGGATAAGGATGGGGCCGAGTGCAAAGTTGGGGAATGACAGGCCGAAGAGGCTGACGACGGAGAGCAGACGGTCGTCCCAGCGGTTGCGGCGGCGGGCCGATCGGACTCCGGCGGGGATGGAGAGCAGGATCGCCACGAATAGCGATGCCAGCGTGAGCCGCAGCGTGTAGGGATAGCGCTGGGCGATCAGCTTCGTGACAGTTTGGTTGTAGCGGATGGAACGCCCCAGGTCGCCGTGCAGCACGCCTTTCCAGTAGTGGAAGTACTGTTCGCCGAGAGGGGCGTCGAGCCCGTAGGCGTGGCGCGTGGCAGCGATGTCAGAGGCCGGGGCGCCCTCGCCAAGCATCTGCGCGATGGGGTCTCCGGGGACCAGGTGGATTAGCAGGAAGACCAGGCTCACGACCAGCCAGATGACAGGCAGTGTGTAGAGGACGCGTTGGAGTAGGCGGGAAAGCATCAGTCGTCAGTCGTCTCTCAGTTCTCAGTTGTTAGTTCACGTTGTCATCCTGAGCGGAGCGAGCTCGAATGAGCTCGCGGAGTCGAAGGATCCCTATCCGCGGGCATCCCGCTTTGTGTCTCAGGGAGTTCTCTCTACACATTCCGAATGCGCATAGAGAACTCCCTGATGCAGCAGTACACGACAACGGATGGCGTGGGGATCCTTCGACTGCGCGCGAGGACTCGCTTCGCTCGCCGTCGTGCTCCGCAGGATGACAAGCGTCTGGGGTCTCACAAACAACAGGCATCTATCAATCTCCACCTTGCTTCGCCGCTTCAGCTTCGCCTTCGACCTTCGCGGTTTTCTCGATTCTCACTCTCGCGATGCGGTGGCCTTCCAGTTCTTCCACTGTGTAGCGGCGGCCTTCATATTCGAAAGAGTCGCGTAGAGCCGGAATCCTCTGCAGCCGAGCCAGGATGAATCCCGCCAGGGTTTCAAAACCTGCATCTCGCGGTAAGGTCAGGCCATACTCTGCCTCGAGATCACGGATGTTGACCGAGCCTTCGAGCACCACAACCGATTCATCTTCCAGCGCGGGCTCACTGGGCGAAACATCGAATTCATCCTCGATGTTGCCGACCAACTGCTCCAGAATGTCCTCGACCGTGATTACGCCGGCGGTCGATCCGAATTCGTCGACGACCACCGCAAGATGGCGACGGCGGTCTTTGAACTCGGCCAACAGTTCCGCCAGAACCTTGGTTTCGGGAACAACCAGTACGTCGTGCATGATCTGGCCAATCTGCATGCGCGAGATGCGCGTCGACGTCGACTGGCCGAGATTGCTCAGGCGCAGCCGCATCCAGCGCATGAGGTCTTTGTAGTAGAGCACGCCAACAATATGCTCGGGGCCGCGCTGCGGATCGTAGACCGGGATGCGCGAGTGCTGGCCTTCGACGACGCGAGCCAGAGCATCGTCGAGCTGGAGGTCAGAAGGCAGCGAAAAAATATCAGGCCGCGCCACCATGACCTCGCGTACCGTAATGCTGTCGAGTTCGATGGCGCTGTGGATCATCTCTTCCTGGAACTCGGGGATCTGACCGAACTGGCGGCTGGCGGTGACGATGAGCTTGAGTTCGTCGGGCGAGTGGACAGCGCCTCCGCGGCGGGTAGGTTGCGCACCGAACATCCTCAGAACCAGGCCGCCGGAGCGGCGCATGAAGAACAGCACGGGGCGCGTCAGGGTGAGGAAGGCCTCCATGGGCGCGGCCACAGCGAGGGCAACTTGCTCGGAGCGCTGCAGGGCCAGGGTCTTCGGCACCAGTTCGCCAAGGATCACGTGCATGTAGGTGATCAGGCTGAAGGCGATTGCGATGGCTATGGTGTGCGCGTAGACGGCCGCGTGCGGAACTTGGTGGACGAACTGCATGCCTTCCACGAGGCGGGCCACGATGGGCTCGCCGATCCAGCCAAGGGTAAGGCTTACGATGGTGATGCCCAACTGAACGCCGTTCACGACCTCGTCGAGGTGACCGTGGAGCCGCTGCACGATGCGCGCACCGATTCGACCGGCTGAAATGAGCTGCTGTATGCGGGTGTCCCGCACGCTCACCAAGGAGAATTCGGCTGCCGCGAAGAAGGCATTGGCCGCCACCAGGAGAAGGATCAGAAAGACCCGGAGCAGCACAAAGGCGATCATGGAAGGGTAATTCTAACATTTGAAACCAGTAGCTTAGGGGCTCGCTGGATTAAGAATGTGGGGACAGCCGCCTTCGGCTGTCCTCGAGCCGAAGGCCCGAGGGTTCTCAGTCATCGTCGTACGGGTCTAAAACCAGTCGGGCTGCGCTCGACGGACAGCCGAAGGCGGCTGTCCCCACATTCCCTTCTTCGGTGCGCAAAGTCACAAAATTCCATTCGGTTATCCGCTATCCTTTTAGTGGGTCACGGGTCTAACTGGCAGGCGGCAGATGGGTTAGCAGGTCCGGCGCTCTTTTTTCAGTTCAGTTCGGAAATCATAGTTTTGCAGGAACAAAAGCAAGTTGGGCCGCGTACTAGGGAGTGAGGGCAGCAGAATGGCTCCCAATCTCCACTTGGCGGTATCTACAGGAGGCGTTGTGAACGGTAACGGAAATGGTAAGAAGAAGCGTCGCAAACTGATTATCTGGGGCAGCGTGGTGGCTGTTATTGTCCTGCTGATCGCGGGTGGAGTCTTCGCGGCGACGCGCGGTGGAACCAAGATTGATCCCTCGAAACTCGCCAAGGTGGAAAAGGGCGACCTGGCCAAGAGCGTGGTGGCGACCGGCAAGGTCACGCCCATCACGAAGGTCGAAGTAAAGTCCAAGGCCAGCGGCATTGTGAAGAAGCTCCTCGTGGACTACGGCGACCGCGTCAAGAAGGGCCAACTCCTGGCACAACTCGATAAGATCGAGATCGAGGCGCAGGTTGAGCAATCGCGCGCGGCGTTGGATGCCGCCCAGGCGAACTTGAAGAGTTCGCAGGCCGACTTCGAACGCGCCAAGGTCGACGCGGAAGGTCCCGATGTTCCGCTGTTGAAGCGCGCTTATGACCGGGCCGTCGGCATGGCGAAAGATGGCGTTGTTTCCGCGTCCGCGCTCGACGACGCAGAGAAGAATTACGAGATGGCCCTGAACAAGCAGAACGTCTCGAAGGCGCAGGTCACTGTTCTGAAGGCCAAGATCTCGCAGGCCCAGGCGCAGGTCGCGCAGGATCAGGCCAACCTGACGCAACTTGAGGAACAGCTCAGCTATACCGACATCATCTCGCCGATCGACGGCATTGTGCTCTCGCGCGACGTTGAAATGGGAGATGCGGTCAGCTCGATCCTCGTGTTGGGCTCGTCGGCCACTTTGGTCATGACGTTGGGCGATACCAGCGAAGTCTATGTGAAGGGCAAAGTTGACGAGAGCGATATCGGCAAGGTGTATCTCGGACAGCGCGCCCGCATCAAAGTCGAGTCGTTTAAGGACAAGACCTTTGATGGCAAAGTGACGAAGATTTCTCCGATGGGTGTGGAAAAAGACAACGTCACTACGTTTGAAGTGCGCGTGTCGATTCAGAATCCGGGCGGCGAACTCAAGGCCGAGATGACCGCGAACGCCGAAATCATCCTGGAAGAACACAAGAACGTGTTGCAGATTCCCGAAGGCGCAATCCTGTACGACAAGGATAAGAAAGCCTCGGTCGAAGTGCCGGATCCCAAAGGTAAAGAGGGCAAGGACAAAGTTGCCGTCAACATCGGGATCTCGAACGGCGCGAAGACCGAAGTGCTGAGCGGGCTGAAGGAAGGCGATCAGGTCGTACTGCAGTAACGCAGGTGCGTCCGGCTTCCGGCATCCGGCTTCCGGTTCGAAGTGCTTATCCGTACACCGGAAGCCGAGAGCCGGAAGCCGGACGTCTTTTAGGACAGTTATGACTCTCTCCGAAATCCTGCGCCAGGCGTTCGCCACATTCCGGGCCCACAAGATGCGGACCTTCCTCACGATGTTTGGAATCGTGTGGGGGATCGCGTCGGTGATCATCCTGGTGGGACTGGGACGTGGCTTCAGCGTCGACCAGAAGAAACACATGCAGAGCTTGGGCAAGGACCTGGTGATCATGTGGGGCGGACGCACCAGTTCGCAGGTCGGTGGGCGCGCGGCGGGCAGAGAGATTCATCTCAGCGTCGACGATGCTGACTTGATTCGCGACGAGTGCTATCTGGTGAAGAACGTCAGCCCAGAGTTGCGGCGGACGATTCCCGAAGTCAGCCAGTACAACCTGGCGAACCGCGGCGTGGTTGGCATGTGGCCGTCCTATCAAGATTTTCGGTCGCTGCAGATTTCCGAAGGACGGCTGATTTCCGAAGACGACGAGCGTGAGGGCCGGCGCGTGCTGGTGCTGGGCTCAAAGGCCTACAGGCAGCTGTTTCCCGGCCAGCCCGCCATCGGCGCCAGTATGCTGGTGCAAAGCGTTCCGTATCTGGTCATTGGAGTCCTGCAAGAGAAAAAGCAGAACTCGAATTACAGCGGGCCCGACAATGATTATTTATTCGCGCCGTACTCTGCAATTTCGCGGGATTTTCCCCCGCCGACCAAGCCCGGCGCCGGGATTACCCGCGGGTATCTGGATGACATCGTTTTCGAAGTAGGCGACCCTGAAGAACATGAAGCGGCGGTCCTGCAGGTGCGTAGCGCGCTGGCGCGCGTCCACCACTTCGACGCCGTCGACAAAGACGCGCTGTTTATCTGGGACACGATGGACGGCGCCAAGATGCTGGACAAGATCTTTGGCGTCGTGACCATCTTCTTCGGCTGCGTGGCGATCGTGACACTGTGTCTGGGCGGCATCGGCGTGATGAACATCATGCTCGTCTCAGTCACCGAGCGCACCCGCGAAATCGGCACGCGCAAAGCGATGGGCGCCACCAAGCGCGACATCCTGCGGCAGTTTTTCGCTGAGTCTGCCATGTTGACCGTGGGCAGCGGCATTCTGGGGCTCTCCGTCGGAATCGGGATTTGCACGGCAATGGAGGCGCTTCCCTTGCCCGACTTCGTTCCGCACCCCATCGTTTCATGGATTTCGATTGTTGCTTCGATTCTGACACTTTCGTTGATCACCGTGACCGCGGGCATGTATCCTGCCCAGCGCGCCGCGGATATGACACCTGTGGAGTCACTACGCTATGAATAATCGCCGCATTCTCTCCTCCTTTTCCGTGTCCGGCCGATCTGTGTTGGCATCGTTTACGATCGCGCTGGTCGTGCTGTTTGCCTCTACCGCTGTTTTTGCTTCCAGCTTCCAGGGCCAGTTCGAGAGGACGCTGCAGGTGAGCGGCCCCGTCGATCTTGAAGTTCTCACGCGTTCGGGCGACGTCACCGTGCGCGCCGGTTCGGGGGGATCCGTCTTCATTCGTGGAAAGATCCACGTGGGCGACCACTGGCTGATGGGCGGCCGCGAGGCCGACGTCCACCAGATCGAACAGAATCCGCCGATCCGGCAGGACGGCAATCGCATTCACATTGAGTACGTGAACATGCGAAACATTTCCGTGGACTACGAGATCAGCGTGCCCGCGGATACCACGATTCGTACCCGTAGCGGCTCGGGCGACCAGATTATTGAAGGCACGCACGGCAACGTCGACACGCAAACCGGGTCGGGCGACCTGAAGCTGGCGAACCTGACGGGCGAGCTTCAGCTGCAGACGGGCTCGGGCAACATCCGCGCACGCCAAATTTCCGGCGCTGTGAAGGGTGGCACCGGCAGCGGGGATGTCGAGATTGAAGAAGTCGCCTCGGGCAACATCGATTTGCACACCGGGTCGGGAAACATCACGGCGCGCGGTGTACAGGGAGAATTCCACGGAGAGACCGGTAGCGGCGATGTGACCGCCGAAGGCACGCAGACCGGCTCGTGGGAGATTCATACCGGCTCAGGCAACGTGCATGTGCGCCTACCAGCAAATGCCGCCTTTGACGCGGACATTTCGACAAGCTCAGGCACAGTCGACGTGGGGGAACCCATCGAAATGACCGTGCAGGGACGCGTGGGGGACACGCACAAGCAGATCCGCGGCAAGGTCCACGGCGGAGGTCCTCTGCTGCGCGTACGCACCGGATCGGGCGACATTCATATTCAGTAGGAGCATGTCACCACGGAGGCACAGAGACACGGAGAAATTTCTGAATGCGTTGTTTTTCTCTGTGACTCCGTGCCTCCGTGGTGAACCCAAAGAGCGTTAAATTCGGAAGCCCATGTACATGAAAGAACTCATTTCGCAAGGCTGGCAGTCGCTGATGCGCGATCGCATGCGTTCGGCGCTGACCATGCTGGGCATCGGATGGGGCCTGGTTTCCGTCGTGCTGCTGCTAGCGTACGGGCAGGGACTGGGCGGATGCGTTCTGCACGCGTTCCTGAACATGGGCAACAATGTCATCGTCATTTGGCCGGGGCAGACCAGTATGCAGGCCGGTGGCCAGCGGGCGGGCAAGGCGGTGAAGTACGAACTGGAAGATGTGGAGGCCATTCGGGACGAAGTCCCGATTGTGCGCGCCGTGAGCGGAGAGATCGACCGCGACTTTGGATTCAAGATCGGCACCCGCGTTGTCTCAATCCAGGTGCGCGGCGTGGACATGCCGTACGGGCAGATGCGCAAGATCGAACTCGCGGACGGGCGCTACTTCAACGAGACCGACTTCGCCGATCATCGGCGCGTCGTAATCCTCGGATACAGCGCTGCCAAAAAAGTGTTTCAGGGCGCGCCCGGTGTGGGACAACACGTCGAAATCGGAGGCCTCGATTTCGAAGTCATCGGCACCATGCGCAACAAGATTCAGGACTCGATGTATCAGGGTCCGGACAATGAAAACGGGTTCATTCCCTTCGCGCTGATGCGCGATCTGAAGAACGTTCGCGATCCCGACGAGATCATCATCCAGCCCACCGCCCCCGAACTCAACAAGAAGGCGCTCATGGCAGTGCGCGAAGTGATCGCGCGGCGGCACCACTTCGACCCCAAGGACGACAAGGCCACGCCCGAGTGGGACACGATTGAAGACCGCGCCATGATCAACGGCTTCTCCCTCGGCCTGCAGGCTGTACTCGGACTGATCGGCGTCTGCACGCTGGCAGTAGGCGGCATCGGCGTGATGAACATCATGCTGGTTTCGGTCACGGAACGGACCCGGGAAATCGGGCTGCGGAAAGCGATTGGCGCTCGGCCGCGACACATCCTGGTGCAGTTTCTGCTGGAGGCCCTGGTGCTCACGTTCGTGGGGGGAGTCATTGGCATGTTCGTCGCCGAGTTTCTGACGTGGGCGATTCCTCCCATGCCTCTTTACGATGAGTTTTACAAGACCACCGACCATGAAGGCGCGATCTTCCTACACGCTTCGATGGGCGTGATGATCATCTCGTTCACGATTCTGTCGCTGGTGGGCATCGTCTCCGGATTCTTCCCTGCCCTGAAGGCTTCCCGGCTGAATCCGATCGAAGCGCTGCGCTACGAGTAGGAAGCTTCCTATTACCTCCGTGCCTTGACGCGCAGGTTCCCCGCAAATTAACTTCGCTGTACCTAGAATTTTGTCTTCCAGCGAGGGAATGTTGGCACATCGTCCGATCATCACTCTGACCACCGATTTTGGAACCAACGATCATTTTGTGGGCGCGATGAAGGGAGTCATTCTCGACATCGTGCCTGAAGCCGCAATCGTCGACATTTCTCACGCCGTGCAGGCCTTCGATGTGCTCGATGGTGCACTGGCGATTTCCCAGTCGTATTCCTACTTCCCCAACGGAACGATCCACCTGGTGGTCGTGGATCCGGGCGTGGGCACCGAGCGGCGGCCGATTCTGGCTTCGAGCGACGGATATCATTTCGTCGCTCCCGATAATGGCGTGCTCTCGATGGTCTATGCGAAGGAAGAACGCATTCACGTGCGGCACATCACCTCCGACCACTACTTCCGTATGCCCGTGAGCAATACGTTTCACGCCCGCGACATTTTTGCTCCGGTAGCTGCCTATCTGGCCAAGCAAGTCGATTCGCACAAGTTCGGAGACGAGATCGAAGATTACGTACGCTTCGCCGCGCCTCGGCCCAAGGCCACGGGCGAGGGCCGCATGCGCGCGGTGGTGCTGAAAGTCGACCGCTTCGGCAACCTGATCACCAATGTGACGCCCCAAGACGCTCCCGCCCTGTTTACAGCATCCGCGAAATTCAAAGTCGTGGTGGGTAGCCGGGAGATCACGGATATCCGCAAGGCTTACGCGGAGGGAACGCCGGGAGAGGTATTCGGCATCATTGGGAGCATGGGCTATCTCGAGATCGTGGCCAACCGAGCGGCGGCAGCGCAGATCACTGGGGCCGGCAAGGGCAGCGAGGTCAGCATCTTCCTGGGCGAAGCAGCGGCGGCCGGCAAAGGAGCGTAGTTTAGTAGCGTCGGCACCTTGCCGGCTGTCGGCGGGGCCTCCCGCCCGCGCTGTGGCGGCGAGACGCCGCCACGACAGCGGCGCTACCGTAAATCTAAGAACTCTTCGGTTTGGGATGGACCCAGCGCTCCATTTCGCCCGTCCACTTCAAAAAGCGCCATAGGTCGCGCCTCTCACGCCACATGAACTCCCAGAATTCCAGAAAGCCGATCTGCGTCATCTTCACGCCGGTGTAGGTTTCGATGCGCCAGAGCAGGTATGGGCTCCGCCACGGGGCCAGGCGATGGCCCTTCGTGGCATTCCAAAGAAAACGGACTTTGTAGCGCATGCAGCCATCATACCTGCAAGGTCAACCAGCAGCCTGCAAGAGAAAACAGGAACCACAAAGGACACGAGGGATCAGGAAGGGGTTCATTGCACGGGTTCCTTCGTGATCCTTCGTGACCTTCGTGGTAGAGATCTTGGGTCAAGAGATGCAAGCACAGCGCGTGTTAGAATCCAGTCTCTGCCTGGAATTTTTCCGCATGCCTGACGCAAATGCCCGCCAGAAGGCCGAAGATCACTACTACGCCGCGCTCGACTTGATGGCCGACGGGCACCTGGAACAGGCCGTCGCCGCGTATCAGGAGTCGCTGGCCGCCGACCCGACGTTTACTGAAGCCATGCACGGTCTGGCGCGCGTCCTGCAGGATCTGCAGCGTTACGATGATGCCATCGCCGTCGCGCAGCGACTCGCGGAACTCGATCCCGACGACGTGCTGGCCCATACCAGCCTATCGGTGCTGTATCAGAAGAAAGGGATGATCCCTGAGGCAGAAGCGGAAGGTGCCAAGGCGCGGGTGCTGGGATGGAAGCAGCAGTTGAAGAAAAGCTAGCTGAGAGTCATGAGTTGCGAGCAAATGATCGGGTTGGTGGAAGCTAGGCTCGCGGCTCAAAGCTCGGAGCTCAAAGCTACAGTCCGTACTTCTTCATCAAATGCCGGAAGGATCGGTAGGAGATGCCAAGCACGTCGGCGGCTTTGGTTTGCACGCCGCCGCTCTGGTTGAGCGCGGTCTGCAGCAGGGAACGTTCGATGCCTGCCACGTAGGTTTCCATGCCGATCCCTTCTGGAAGACTCACAGTTGAACCGACTTCCGGGAGAGATCCGCCGTCGCCAGAGGCTGCTGCTGCGCGCGCTTTCGGGCGCTCCGCGGGAAGTTCGACGTGCAACTCCTCGGTGGTTTCAAGCGCGACAGCGCGTTCGACAGTGTTCTCCAACTGGCGGACGTTGCCCGGCCACTCGTAGCCGCACAGGGAATCGAGGGACGGCGCATTCACGCGCAGGATGCTGCGGCCGGCGGCGCTGGCATACTTCTTCAGAAAATGGTTCGCCAGCAGCGGGATGTCTTCGCGGCGCTCGCGCAGGGGAGGCACGCGGATGGGAATGACGTTCAACCGGTAGTAAAGATCTTCGCGAAACACATTTTCGGCGACGGCTTTGTCGAGGTCGCGGTTGGTAGCGGCGATGACGCGCACGTCGATCGAAATCTCACTGGCGCTGCCCACGGGACGCACGGTGCGCTCCTGCAGAACGCGCAGCAGCTTCACCTGCATGGCCATCGTCATCTCGCTGATTTCGTCGAGGAAGATAGTGCCGCCGTCTGCGACTTCGAACAGGCCGCGCTTGTTCTGGTTGGCTCCGGTAAAGGCGCCCTTCAGGTAGCCGAAGAGTTCGCTCTCTAGCAGGGTCTCCGGGAAGGCTCCGCAGTTCACGGAAACAAAGGCATCGGTTGCGCGCGGCGAACAGACGTGCACGGCGCGGGCCACGAGTTCCTTACCAGTGCCGCTCTCGCCGTGGATCAAAACTGTGCTTGCGGTGGAGGCAACCGTGCGAACCGTCTGCTTGAGCTTCTCCATGGCCCCACTGGAGCCGATGATATTGTCGAGCGAGTTGCGGGTGGCAGCGTCGCGGCGTAGTGCGAAGTTCTGCTTGCTCAGATTCAGCTTCTCGACCGCGCGGTTGATGGCCAGCTTGATCTCATCGACCAGCCCGGGACTCTTGCGGATGTAATCGGTGGCGCCTCCGGCTTTCACTGCTTGCACGGCAGCCTCGTAGTCGTCCACGGCAGTGATCAGGATGACAGCGGAGTCGGGCGAAACGCGGTGCGCGTGGCGCAGCACTTCGATGCCGTCGATATTCGGCATCTTGATGTCGGTGATGATGACGTCGTAGAGCGCGCCGTCGATCTTGTTTTTTGCCGTCTGTCCCGCTTGCACGGTCTCAACCCGATGTCCCTCGCGGCGCAGAGAGATGTCGAGCATCTCGCAAATGGAGCGTTCGTCGTCGCAGACCAGAATGTTAGCCACGCAAACCTCCTCCGGCAGCAGCCGCAGCGGGCCGCCCTGCGACCAGTGCCCGGGATTGATCCGCAGTGCGGGCAGCACTCTCACCGGCGGAGGCCGGCCTCTCGGCATCGAGACGGCGCAACCGCAGGACGAGCGTGGTTCCCTGCCCTGGCTTGGATCGCGCCCAAACCTTGCCTTCGTGCGCCTGCACAATCTGGTAGACAATGGCCAGCCCGAGTCCGGTCCCGCCTTCGAAGTTGGACTGGAAGGGCTCGAAGAGTTTTTCGATCTGCTGCGGCGTCATGCCTGTGCCCGTATCGATGAAAGAGACCTGCCAGTCGTCGCCCAGAGACTCGACCGCGGCGGTGAGCGTTCCACCATTTTTCATGGCGCGCACCGCGTTCTCACACAGGTTCCAGAACACCTGCTTGAGCTTGTCGCCGTCGGCAATGGCCCACGCCTGACGCACCGTGAACCGGCGTTCAATCTTGATCCCGGTTTTCTCCGCCGTCATGCGGTGCTCCATGAGCGTCAACGTATCTTCCACGGACTGAATCAGGTCGATCCGGTCGAAGTGATATTGCTTGGTGCGCGAGTAGGCCAGGAAGTCGGTGATGATGCTGTTCAACCGCTGCGACTCGCGGGTCACGATGTCGAGCAGGCGGCGGTGATCCTCGTTCATCTCCGGCACGCCGGACAGCATGCTGACCGAGCCGGCAATGGAAGTCAGCGGGTTGCGGATTTCGTGCGCGATGGCCGCAGCCAGCCGGCCGACAGCGGCCAGTTTGTCCTGCATCCGGACTTCACGCTCCAGGCGGCGAATCTCCGTGAGATCGTCGAGAACATACACGTAACCCAGGTCTCCGCGCTCGGGCACAGTCAAGGCTGCCGCCCGGACGCGAACCGTCTTGCGGAATTTCGTGGGCGGCTCGAAGCGGACTTCCCCATGCGCCTCCGGCGATTCCACGGTGGGCAATGGATCCAGAAACAGCTGATGAACCGGCGCACCCAACAGCTCTGCTGGACTACGCTCCAGCAAGCGCTGGGCCGCGGCGTTGACCAGCGTGATGCGCCCGTCGAGACCGGTGGTGATCAGTCCGCTGCTGATGGAGTGGATGATGTTCTCGTGCAGCGCCTGCAGGCTTTCGAGCGCGCCGCTGGTGTCCTTCAGTTGTACGCCCACCTGCCGCAGTTTTGAGGTGAGCAGTCCGGCCAGATAAGCCACCGCCAGGAACGCGAAGAGATTGACAAAGATAATGGCCTGCAGCGCCTTCGTGCCGGGATGGGTGGTGCAGTAGGAAGGAACTACGGCATAGTAGTTCAGTTCCAGCACCGTTCCGTAAAGGATGAAAGCCAGAGCGGCGACGAGTTGCGCCCACACGCGCGGCAACAGCACGCTGGCCACGATGATGACCAGGGGATAGAGGAAGTTCAGGGAACTGTCCCACCCGCCGGTCTCGTGGACCACGAGGCTGACCATGATCAAATCGGTCACAACCTGCAGCGAGGCCTGCAGACGGTGCTCCTGCCAGAACGAGAGAAGAAGTACGTAGAAGAGCGAGAGGCTGTACCACAACAAAATGGTTGTGATGAAGAGCCGCATGGGCACCGGGCCCGGGCTGAATTGGGCGACCGCCAGTTCAATGGCCAGCAGGAGGGTCAGAATAAAAATGCGGACCCGGACCAGCCATATCAGCCAATTGCGCTCATCAAACGTCGATTGCATTATGAAGACCGAAGGTTCCAAAGTTTCAAGGTTCAGAGTTTCAAGGTTTCAAGGTTTCAAAGTGTCACTCGTCACACCTTGAAACCTTGAAACCCCTCCACCTTGAAACCTGCTTTTAGCCAGCCAACTTGGCGATCATGGCGAACAGCGGCATATAGAGCGAGATGACGATGCCACCGACGCTCACGCCCAAGATGGCGATGATGATCGGTTCCAGCATGGCCAGCATGTCTTTGGTGGCCGCGTCGACTTCTTCTTCGTAGAAGTCGGCAATCTTCTGCAGCATCGAGTCCATGGCGCCGGTGGCTTCGCCCACGCCGATCATCTGCGTCACCATGTTGGGAAACACGCCGCATTCCCGCAGAGGATCGACGATGGTGCGGCCTTCTTCGATGGCCTTGCGCACCTTCATCAGCGCCTCTTCCAGCACGGCGTTGCCCGAGGTCCTGGCCGTAATGCCCAGGCCTTCAAGAATCGGCACGCCGGAAGTGATCAAAGTTCCCAGAGTACGGGTGAAGCGGCCGACTGCAATCTTGCGCAACAGGCCCCCGATTATAGGGATAAAGAGCAGCGTCTTATCGAAATAGTAGCGGCCGCGAGGATGCTTGCGGATCTGCTTGATCCCGAAGAAGAGACCGAAGCCGCCCACCAGGAACATCCACCAGAAAGTGTTGATGAACGCGCTCAACCCCATGACGATGCGCGTGGGAAGAGGCAGGGCAACGCCCAGTCCCGCGAACAGATTCGCGAAAATCGGCACCACCCACTTAAGCAGCGCGCCGACGATCAACCCTGCCATGCCAACGACGGCGACCGGGTAAATCAATGCCGACTTCACCGCCGACTTCAAACGCACAGCCTTTTCGACGTAAGTCGCAAGGCGCTGCAGAATGATGTCGAGAATACCGCCGGTTTCACCGGCCTCGATCATGTTGGTCGTGAGGTCGTCGAAGACCACGGGATACTGGCGCATGGCGTTCGCGAGCGTGGCGCCACCTTCCACCGTGGTCCGGACGCCGGTCAGAACCTTCTGGAATGACTGGTTTTCCTGGTTGGCCGCCAGGATTTCCAGGCACTGCACCAGCGGCAAGCCGGCATCGATCATGACCGAGAACTGGCGAAAGAAGATCGCGATGTCCTTGGTCTTGACCTTGCCCGAGCCGAACGTGGGCATGGAGAATTCTTTGCCTTTTTCGCGAATCGCGCCGGGTGTAATGCGCTCGCGGCGCAGCGCCTGCGCCAGCGACGCCTTGTTGGCCGCCATTCGCTCACCGGAAATCTTCTGTCCGGATGCGTCCTTGCCTGAAAATGTAAAGACTGGCATGTTTTAGCTTCTCCTCACTGAGATACCGGTTCCGTAAAACGGTTTCGTTCCAAATGTTTGTGCCCCAACCGCGCTAGTGCTTGGATGGAGCTGCTCCTCGGGCCAGGGTTGATCCCGCAGCGGTCGGGCGGTTTACCAGGCCGGCGCCGCGGTTAATCATTTCCTGCAACTCGTCCGTGTTGCTGGAGCGCGCCATCGCGGTTTCCAGCGTGATCTGCTTCTGGAAGTACGCAGTGGCGAGCGACTGGTTGAACGTCTGCATTCCGAATTTCTCCTGTCCGGACTGCATCGACGAATAGATCTGGTGAATTTTGTCTTCGCGGATCAGGTTGCGCACGGCCGCGTTGGGCACCAGGATTTCCATGATCATGGCGCGGCCCTTGCCGTCGATGCGGGGCAGCAGGCTTTGGCACATGATGCCTTCCAGAACCAGCGACAGCTGAGCGCGAATCTGTGGCTGCTGGTGAGCCGGGAAGACGTCGATGATACGGTTGATGGTCGACGTCGCTGAGTTAGTGTGCAGCGTGCCAAAGGTCAAGTGGCCGGTTTCGGCGATTCGCAGCGCCGACTCGATGGTTTCCAGATCGCGCATTTCGCCGATCAGCACGACGTCAGGATCTTCACGAAGCGCGGCGCGCAAGGCGTCGGAGAAGCTCTTGGTGTCGGCGTGCAGTTCGCGCTGGTTAACCAGGCAGTTCTTGTTCATGTGTACGAACTCGATCGGATCCTCGATCGTAAGAATGTGATCGTGGCGCTCGCTGTTGATCTTGTCGATCATGGCCGCCAGCGTAGTCGACTTGCCCGACCCTGTCGGACCCGTGACCAGCACCAGGCCGCGCGGCTTGTCGCACATCTTGCTGACGACGGGCGCCAGGCCGAGTTGGTTGAACGATTTGATCTCGAACGGAATCAAACGGAAAACCGCGGCAGTGGCTCCGCGCTGGTTAAAGACGTTGGCGCGGAAGCGGGCCAATCCTTTCAAACCAAACGAAAAGTCCAGTTCAAGGCTTTCTTCAAAGCGGTGCTTCTGGGAATCGGTCATGACGCTATAGGCCAGTTGCTTGGTCTCGGCCGGAGTCATCTGCGGCAGATCGAGCGGCACCAGGTGGCCGTGCACACGAATCTGGGGCGGCGAGTTGGTGGTGATGTGCAAGTCGCTGCCGTTCATCTCCAGCATTCTCTTGAGCAGATCGCTTAACGACAAACCCATAGGAAATTCCTTCCCTTTCAGTTACCAGTTCGAAATCAATGAATCGTTTCGCGGGCCACTTCCTCGAGCGTGGTCATTCCCGCCATAACTTTGATGAGTCCACTCCGGCGCAGCGTGATCATGCCGCGCTCGATGGCCTTCTTTTTCAACTCCAGCGCCGAGGCGCCGACCAGAACCAGTTCGCGCATCTCGTCGTCGACTTCCATGACTTCGTACAGACCGCAGCGGCCCTTATATCCGGTGTTGTTGCACACCCCGCAGCCCTTGCCCTTTTGAATCTTGACCGTCTTGGATTCCTCGGGTGTAAATCCTGCGTCCACCAGTGTCTGCGGGGGAACGTCGATGGGCTCGATGCAGTCCTTGCAAATACGCCGGACGAGACGTTGGGCACAGATGAGGTGGACCGACGTCGCCACCAGGAATGGTTCAATACCCATGTTCATCAGACGGGTAATCGTTTCCGGAGCGCCGTTGGTGTGGAGCGTGGAGAGCACAAGGTGACCCGTGAGGGCGGCCTTGATGGCAATTTCGGCAGTTTCGAAGTCTCGGATTTCGCCGACCAGAATGATGTTGGGATCCTGTCGCAAGAACGATCGCAGAGCAGCGGCAAAGTTCAATCCGATTTGCTCTTTCATCTGCACCTGGTTGACGCCGCCCAACTGGAATTCGACCGGATCTTCGGCCGTCATAATGTTGGTGTCCGGCTGGTTCAGGCGCGAAATTGCGGAGTACAGCGTATTGGTTTTGCCCGATCCCGTCGGTCCCGTGACCAGCACCATGCCGTACGGCTTCAAAATTGCTTTTTCGAATTTCACCAGCGACTCGGGCTCGAAGCCGAGTTTGGTCATGTCGAGACGCAGGTTCTCTTTGTCGAGCAACCGGAGCACAATCTTCTCGCCCCACAACGTGGGCAGCGTGCTGACGCGGAAGTCGAGCTGCTTCTTGCGGCCGCCGACATTCATCTTCAGCATGATGCGGCCGTCCTGTGGCAAACGCTTTTCGCTGATGTCGAGCTTCGACATGATCTTCAGGCGGGACGTGATCGCGTCCTTCAACTTCAGCGGCGGAGACATGATCGACTGCAACACGCCGTCAATACGGAACCGGACACGGAATTCTTTTTCGTAGGGCTCAATGTGAATGTCGCTGGCTCCGCGCTTCACAGCGTCACCCAGGACGACATTGACCAGCTTGACGACAGGAGCTTCATCGGCCGCCTTTTCCAGTTCGGCCAGCTCCATCTGCTGCTCTTCGGATTGGAGCTCGACGTCGCTGTCGCCCATCTCCGACATCGACTCCATGACCGTCTTAAGATCTTCTTGATTGGTGGAGCCGTAAGCCTTTTCAATCCCTGACAGGATGGAGCTTTCTGAAGCAACTACCGGCTCGATGTTGAAGCCGGTCATGAACTTGATGTCGTCCATCGCGAACACGTTCGTGGGATCGACCATCGCGATGGTTAGCGATGCGCCCACGCGGCTCAGCGGAAGAATCTGGTAGCGCTTGGCAGTCTCGAACGGAATCAGCTTGACGACCGCGGGATCAATTTCAAAATAAGAAAGATTGATGGCGGGAACGCCATACTGGCGGGAAAGGAAATTGGTGACGTCCTCATCTGTGAGGAAGCCGAGCTTCACCAGCGCAGAGCCCAAGCGACAGCTCTGCTCCTTCTGCGTCTTATTCGCTTGTTCCAACTGCTCTGGGGTAATAATCTTCTCTTTGACGAGAAGGTCACCCAGCCGTTGAGACATAAGCAGATCTCCTATCCACGTAGGTGGAACGACGCCACGCACTCGTGCGGGCATAGCGCAAACGGCCGCCCATCATTGGGAGAGACGCAGCTCATTTGCGTTGACACAAATTGTCAACCCAAGCGGATTACCGCACCACTTACTTTAGTACTTGAACTACTACGGAGAAATTCAGCGGGCCAGCGGCATTTACGCGAAACTCCACGCCAAATGCAACTTTCCGCGCGTTTGCCGGGGCAGCTGTCAGCTCAAGTACATGCACTTCAGTAAGCCTCGGTGCCTCCTTCGCGAGGAGCGTAACCATCGGAAGGGCAAGCTCAACTAAACTCGGGCTAAGGAACTACCAAACTTGTCGCCGGCACACACAGACAAAAAGAAGGAAGTGCGGCGGTACTATCGCGCCCTTTATCGTGCTTGGGGCGCGCAGCACTGGTGGCCGGCGGAAACACTCTTCGAAGTGATCGTCGGAGCGTACCTGACCCAGAACACCGCGTGGAATAACGTCGAACTTGCGCTCGCGAACCTGCGCGCCGCGAATGTGCTGAGCATCGAAGGCATTCGCCGAGCGCCGCTCGGCAAACTCGAGCGCCTGATTCGCCCTTCCGGATATTTCCGTCAGAAAGCGAAGCGACTCAAAACGTTCGTTTCGTTCCTCGATAAGACATACGACGGCTCGCTGGATCCATTGTTTGCCCGACCGACCAGCCAGCTTCGCGAGGAACTGCTCAACCTGAACGGCGTGGGCCCCGAAACCGCAGACTCGATCCTGCTCTACGCGGGGAATCATCCGGTTTTCGTTGTGGACGCCTACACGCGTCGCATCCTGGATCGACACCGTATTCTGCCGACGAAGGCGGATTACGAAGAAATTCGGGCGCTGTTCGAGCAGGCGCTTGCGCCAGTGGCTCATACGCAGCCCGCGAAGGTAGCGGCTCGGCTTGCATCAGCCATTCGCGGAGCTGCACATACGCCCTCAGCCATGAGCACAGCGGCTCGTACGCCGCTAGCTCAGGTCTACAACGAGATGCACGGTCTCATTGTGGGAATCGGAAAGAACTTTTGCAGAAAATCACAGCCCAAATGTGACGGATGTCCTTTACAGCCCTTTCTGCCCCAGCGTTAATGGATAGGCAGGATCCATTCACTTCAAGAAGTCCACGATGCTGAATCCGTGCCCCAACTTTCGCTGGCTTGTACTGTTTCTCACTACCACGGCCGCCGCGCCTTCTCTCCTGCTGCGGCAAGCGGCCGACCAGGCTCAGGTGCTGGTTGGAACCGCCGTTCGCCCCTATCTGCTTTCCGACGCCGCCTACTCGGCAACCCTGTCTCACGAATTCAACATGGTCGAGCCCGAAGATGCGATGAAGTGGTGGACCGTGCGCCACACAGCTGGCGCGTTCGACTTTCGTGAAGGCGATCAAGTCGTACAGTTCGCGCTGGCCCACCGCATGAAAGTTCGCGGACACTGTCTGGTCTGGGATCACAACAATCCCGACTGGCTGGCGCAGGGACATTTCACTCCAACTCAGCTATCCCAGTTGCTGCAAGAACACATTGCGACGGTCATGAAGCACTATTCCGGCCAGGTTTTTGCATGGGATGTGGTGAATGAAGCTCTGGATGAGAACGGGCACGTGAAGAATTCTCCGTGGTACAACCAGCCCGGCGTTGGCCTGTCCGACAAGGGCACCGCCTATATCGAGCAGGCTTTCCGTTGGGCGCACGAGGCCGACCCACAGGCGCTGCTCTTCTACAACGAGGCGGAGGGCGAAGGGCTCAACCACAAGTCCGATGCCATCTACGCGATGCTGAAGGATTTCAAGCAACGCAGTGTCCCCATCGACGGAGTCGGCCTGCAGATGCACGTTTCGCAGCCTGATCTCGACACCGCCCCGATCGCCGCCAATATCGCGCGTCTTACCGCGTTGGGTTTGCAAGTTCACATCACGGAACTCGATGTGTCTCTCCCCCTGGACTCAAGTGGCCACGCACAACACAGCGATCTTCTTCGCCAAGCCGAAGTCTATCGCCGCATAGTGCGGGCGTGCGTGCAAAATCGGGGCTGCACTGCCATCCAAACCTGGGGATTCACTGACAAATACTCATGGATCGGCTCCCACTCTCACGGCACGCGCGGTGCGGCCCTTCTGTTTGACCGCACCTACAAGCCCAAGCCCGCGTACGACGCCATGGTGGAGGAGATTTCTCGTAAGCCCTGATCGTGTGGGACCGGGTCTTCGACCCGGTCGCGGCGCGGAGCGCTGCAGTTTTATTGCTGGAAGGAATCGATCTGGCAGTAGCAAAACCGCGACCCTTCGAGTCGAAGACCCGGTCCCACACGCGCATCCATGCACCTTGCCCCTCAGCCCATGCATCTATAATGATTTGCACATCCTGGCGACACCAAGTCAGAATGCGGAATGCCCGTGGCACAACCGGCCTCAATCCCGCCGCAAAAGACCTCGCATCGTAAGCAGGTCATCATCCTGCTGGCGATTTCTGTCTTTGTATTGCTGGCTATTCTGGTTTCGCAAACTGCCTTTGATCTGACTTTCCTGCGTCCCGGAAACAATCAGGACATCGTGGTCTTCGCCGCTCTCTCGGCACTGATCTTCCTGCTGTTCGTCGCGCTGACCTTTGTCCTGATGCGCAATCTGCTGAAACTCTTCGCCGAGCGGCGTCTCGGAGTGCTGGGCTCGAAGTTTCGAACACGCATGGTGGCCGGCGCGCTTCTGCTGTCGTCGCTACCGGTGATGGTCATGTACTGGTTTGCGTACGGGTTGATGAACCGCTCCATCGATAAGTGGTTCTCAACGCCGGTCGAAGAAGTGAGGGCCGACACGCACGCGATGGCAACGCTGCTTGCCAGTTACGCCATGCAGAACGCTCGGGCCGAAGCGTCTGCGATTGCGGCATCCCCGGAACTCGAGCATGGCTTTTCCAACCACGGCTTTTCGGGGGTGGTGAGCGAGTTTCAGCAGCACGAAGTGACCCTGCAAGGCGGATTTGCCCTGGCAGTCGTGGATGACAATGCAGAGGCCAGCTTTAATGCGCCCGCCCCTTGGGGAATCCTAAAGCCGAAGCTGCCGCTAGCCGAGGCCGCCCAGGGACATCCTGCTCAATTCACGTGGCAGCAAACGGACTATACCCTGGGCAGCGCTCCGGTTTCGGGCGGAGGCCAGATTCTGGTGGCGATTCCTCTTCCCCGCGAGTTTGGACAAACGGTCCACCAGGTTGAGGCGAGCCAGCAGCGCTACTACGATCTCGCCCGTGAGCGAAAACTCGTCCGCCGAACGTACATGGGGCTGTTGCTCTTGCTCACGATGATCGTGCTCTTCGTGACCACATGGCTCGCGTTGTTCCTCTCGAAAATCGTGACGCGACCACTGTCGGCTTTGGCCGAAGCCACGCAGGAGATTGCGCGCGGACGTCTCGACTACCGCGTCCCCGTCAGCTTCGCCGACGAAATTGGCGATCTCGTGCGCTCCTTCAACCGCATGGCGGAGGATTTGGAGAGCAGCCGGCGGCAGATTGATGCTTCCAGTCGCGACTTAAGCGCGGCCAACGCAGAACTCGATCAGCGCCGCCGTCAGATGGAGACCATCCTCGAGAGTATTCCGACGGGCGTACTCTCGCTGGATGCCGCGCGGCACGTCACGCACGTCAACCAGGCGTTGCTCCGCATGTTCCATCCCGACGCCGGACACGACAGCGCGACTCAGATTCTTCGTGGAGCTTCGCTAACCGATGTCTTCCCCGCCGAGGTGCTGGAGGATTTCGAGCCTCTGCTGCGACGCGCCGACCGCATGGGCATGACCACCAGCCAGATGGAAATGCAGTTGCCCCGGGTGTCGTTGAACGTCGCCGTCACTGTGGCTACGTTAAAGCATCAGGACGAACGCTCTGGATACGTTGTCGTGTTCGAAGATCTCTCCGACTTGCTGAAAGCACAGAAGCAAGCTGCGTGGCGGGAAGTGGCGCGGCGCGTCGCGCATGAGATCAAGAATCCGCTCACGCCCATCGCATTATCGGCAGAGCGCATTCAGCGTCATCTCGACCGGGCCACGCCGGATGATCCCGCGTCAATTGACGTGGTGCGCTCTTGCGCGGAAACGATTGCGGGCGCCGCGGAAACAGTTCGCCGCCTGGTGGACGAATTCTCCACGCTCGCTCGGTTCCCCGTGGCCAAGCCGCAGCCAGCCGACATTAATGAAGTCATCGAGAGCGCGCTCTCCATGTTCAACGGCAGGCTCGATGGAATCGGCGTGCACACGACCCTGGCCGCCGATCTGCCGAAGGTGATGGCTGACAGCGAGGCGATCAAGCGCGCCATGGCCAATCTCGTGGACAATGCTGCCGAGGCGTCGCAGGATTCCGTAGTACGTGAGATTGAGATTACGACTGCCTTGGTGGCGAGCCGCGACGCGGTAGAAATTGTGGTCGCCGACACGGGTCACGGTGTGACCCGCGAACTCAAAGAAAAACTCTTCCTGCCCTATTTCTCGACCAAGAAGCGCGGTACCGGCCTGGGCTTGGCCATTGTGAGCCGTATCGTGGAAGATCATCATGGCTCCATCCGGGTAGAGGAGAATCGTCCCGTGGGCACACGTTTCATCGTTGAACTTCCGGTAGTGCTCGAGCCCGCGCCAATAGCGGCGACCGTTCAACATGCATAAGATCCTTGTCGTTGACGACGAAGCCGGCATTCGCGACTCGCTGGCCGGCATCCTGGCGGACGAAGGCTATTCCGCCTCTTCTGTGGAGAGCGGCGAGGCCTGCCTCGACCTGCTGCGCAAGACTGCGTTTGACGTGGTCCTGCTCGATATCTGGCTGCCCCGCGTCGACGGCCTCGAAACCCTGGAGAGGATTCGCGAACTCGACAACCCTCCTGAAGTCATCATGATCTCCGGCCACGGAACCATCGAGACAGCAGTGCGCGCTACCAAACTTGGCGCGTACGACTTCCTGGAAAAGCCGCTCTCCCTCGAAAAGACTCTGATCCTCGTCAAGAACGCCATCGAATCCAAGAAGTTGCACCGCGAGAACGTGGACCTGAAGAAGCAGTTGCAGGTGAAAAGCATCATCGTAGGCGACAGCATCCCGATGAAGGCTTTGCGCCAGCAGATAGGCCTGATGGCTCCGACCAACGGACGCGTCTTAATCTACGGCGAATCCGGCACGGGGAAAGAACTCGTGGCCCACGCCATCCACGCCCAGAGCCTGCGCAAGGACGAAACTTTCGTCGAAGTCAATTGCGCCGCGATTCCAGAAGATCTGATCGAGAGCGAGCTATTTGGGCACTGCAAGGGATCGTTCCCCGGCGCGGCCTCCGACAAAGAAGGCAAATTTCAGAGGGCAAACGGTGGAACGCTGTTCCTTGATGAAGTTGGCGACATGAGCCTGAAGACACAGTCGAAAGTGCTGCGCACGCTCGAGGAACAACGCTTTACGTCCGTAGGCAGCGATGAGACCATCACCGTCGACGTGCGCGTGATTGCCTCGACGAACAAGGATCTGGAAGAAGAGATCTCGCGCGGCAACTTCCGCGAAGATCTGTTCTATCGCCTGAATGTGATTCCCTTCTTTGTCCCGCCCTTGCGCGAGCGTAAGGAAGATATTCCCCTGTTCACGCGGCATTTTCTGAAGGAACTGGCAGCGACCTATGGACGCCGGCCGCGGGAAATTAGCGACGACGCGATTGAAATCCTCATGCGTTATTCCTGGCCGGGCAACGTACGCGAATTGCGCAACATGATCGAGCGTATCGTGATCATGAACCCCACCACCACGCGCTTCGACAGCAAACATCTACCGCCGCTGGTCTACCGCGAAGGCAGCCGGAGAGCGCCCAAGAGCGAGTTCTCTACGCTGCATCAGGCCCGCGACGCCTACGAGCGCGATTACATCCTCAAGACACTCGACCAGAATCACGGAAACGTGAGCCGCACTGCTGAGGTGCTGGGCCTGGAGCGCAGCCACCTTTACCGCAAGATGAAAGCCCTGGGTATCGCGGCGAAAGAGTAGGTCACCGTTCGGCTCTGTCGGTTTCACTGCGCCTCACTATTTTCAATCGAAATGCCAGCTGCGGAATCTAATGGAAGATGCAGCTACGTAGAGGCCTGATCGGTTTCATCGTCATTATCCAGTCCATTCTCTTTCTGACTCATTTCCTTCTGTATGAGACGTGGAGTTTTTCATCCTCACCAAGCGGTTCGCCGGGACGACTGTCGGTCAAGCTGGCTCTGAGCCTTTTGTCGGTAAGTTTTGTCGGCGCTTCGCTGCTTGCTTTTCGCTTTACCAATTCCGCAGTTCGAGCGTTCTACAAAGTAGCGGCGGTGTGGACTGGCTTAGTGAGTTTCCTCTTCTTTGCAGCGTTATCTGCGTGGATCATTTTCGGAGTAGCGACGGTCGCTGGACTGAGCGTCGATTTTCACAAGATGGTGGAGTGGCTCTTCGGCGCTGCGGTCGTAGCCGGGCTCTTCGGCCTTTTCAACGCCAGTTGGACACGAATCACACGGACGACCGTTCGACTCGCGAACCTGCCTCCCGCGTGGCGCGGACGAAGAGCGGCGCTCATCAGCGACTTGCACCTTGGACACGTACGAAACGGCAGTTTTCTGCGGCGCCTGGTGGCCAAGGTTCTGCGCGAAAAACCGGACGCAATCTTTATCGCCGGTGATTTGTATGACGGCACGGCCATCGACGCAAAGCGGGCGGCGCAACCCTTAAGCGATTTAAAGGCACCGCAAGGCGTGTACTTTGTCGCGGGAAATCACGAGCAATTTGGAGATGACAGCAAATATCTGCATGCGGTTGCGGCCGCCGGAGTTCGCGTGCTCAGCAACGAAAAGGTAGAAGTGGACGGTCTGCAGATCATTGGCGTGCCCTACAATCATGCCACTCGCGAAGCGCACCTTGCATCGGTGCTGCGCGACGTCCGGGTGGACCGCGACCGCGCCAGCATTCTTTTGATACACGCACCCGACCATCCAGCAACGGCTGAGGCTGCAGGCGTCTCATTGCAGCTATCCGGACACACGCACCTCGGCCAGTTCATCCCGTGGAGTTGGATGGCCCGGCGGATGTACCGGGAGTTCGTGTATGGCTTAAAGCGGATCGGGAAAATGCAGATCTTCACCTCGAGCGGCGCTGGCACCTGGGGACCGCCGCTGCGCCTGGGATCGAATCCGGAGATCGTCATGCTTCAGTTCGACTAGTATTCGCGGACTCTTGCGCACAACACAGACCTGGCATCACTCGAACTCAATGTTCGTGAATCCCAGACCCTGCAACAGGCTCTTAATCGTAGAAGTCGCATTCTGCTGGGCGTTTCGCAGAATGCCATCGGCCATGGCGGCCTCTTGTAGTTGACGTTCCGCCTCCTGACGAACCTGCGTTTCCAGATCCGGATCGGTGGGCACCAGCAGCCCAGTTTGCCGCGAATATACGCGCGTCTTCGCGCTGTCGATCCGAGTGCTGAAAATCTGCGGCGGAGGAAGTCGCAAACGTATCTGCTTGCCATCCACGGTGACGTCGCCCGGCTTCAAGTTTGAGAAATCAATTCCGGCCACAACTTCGCCGTGCACCAACATCAAGAGCCGATCACCTGCCAGAAAATTGGGCAAGAACGAGTTTTCTTTCGCTCCGGTCACGATTTTGTCCATGGTGTAGATCACCGTCTCCAACCGCTGCAGCCGCTGAATGCGATCGACCACAGTGGGCTGGCTGACATCGATCGTGAGAGTTCTGCCTGTCACCGCCGACCACATATGGCTCAACAGAGCTCGCCCCGAATCTCGCGAGAGCATCAGCCATCCGATGGAGCCCAAAAAGATCACACCGAGGAACAGTCCGACGCCGAGGGCCAACACAACAGGCGCGCGGGGCCGAACCGATTTGGGAGAGGGGGGCACACCAGAATCGTTAGCCATGTCGCAAGGTTATCACCCGGAAGCAGCTGATCCACTGAGCAATTGCTGCTGACTAGAAAGGCAAGAAATGCGGAGAGCCTATCGCTTGACCATGTGGATCTCAGTGCCATTCTTGTGAAACTGCACTTCGTCCATGAGTTGGTTGATGAGGAAAATTCCACGGCCGTGATTGGAATAGAGATTCTCGCCTACGGTGCAACTGGGAATTGCCTGCGGGTCGAAACCGGGCCCGGGATCGCGCACGATGATCAGGATGCCGCGCTGCTCGTCGCAGGCGACCAAGCACTCCACGATCTTGGTAGGATCTTCCTTGGCGCCGTGAACCACGGCATTGGCGAGCGCTTCCTGCAGGGCCAGTTCGATAGCGTCTTCCTTGCCATCGACGCATTTCATCTGGCGGACGGCTTCCATCACCTGCGCTACGACCGGATCCACCGACTTGCGATCCGCCGCCAGCGTGACTCGCACGCGCAGGCTCAATTTTGCTGGATCGAAGTCGTGCTCCGGGAGTTGTTCCTCGGAAGAAACCCCAGATTCCATGGTTGGCTCGTTCGTCCCCTGTGCGCTCACTTCCCACGAAAAATGCGGGCGGCTATTGCGATTCTAGCGTTAGGGCGCAAATCGGGCAATGGCCGCGTTATTTGAAGCGCTCGCTACAATACCATAACTTCAGTCTTCTGTCTGGTTACGGTCGTCGTGCACAACCGTCTGTGCGCTTGGCTCTTCGGTCTTTTCTTGCGGAGTCCCGTGTTCCATCATCCGATGCTCGAGTTGCCTGCGCCAGTCGAGCTCTTCCACGAACCGGCGCGAATCGCGCCACCCGGGTTCTGCTTTTACATACAACTCCAGAAAGACTTTAGTCCCCAGCATGCGCTCGATCTGCAAGCGCGCCGATGTGCCGATCTTCTTGAGCATCGAACCGCCTTTGCCCACCAGAATCCCCTTCTGTCCTTCACGCTCGCAATAGATGGTCGCGGCAATCCGCGTGAGCCTGGCCCCTTCTTCGAAGTTATCGACAATTACCGTGGTCGCGTAGGGAATCTCTTCGCTGGTATTCACCAGGACTTGCTCGCGGATGATCTCCGCCGCCATGAAGCGCGCTGGCTGGTCGGTGATTTGGTCTTCGGGAAAGTAGGCAGGGCCAGCGGGGAGAGCCGCGATCACCATGTCCAGCAGTGTGTCGAGCCCGTTGCGCTTGAGCGCGGAAATCGGAACCACCTCGGCGAAATCATAGAGCTTGCGGTATTGCTCGATCAGCGGCAGCAGTTTTGACTTCTCGCGGATCAGATCGACCTTGTTGAGGATCAAGAACGCTTTCGTCTTGGGCCGACGCAACAGGTCCAGCGCAAACTGGTCGCGAGGATCGAACTTGCGAGTGACATCCATGATCACGAGCACGAGGTCGCAGCCTTCCAGTGCCTCGCGCACCTCGACCATCATCTTGCGTCCCAGAGAACTGTCAGGCTTGTGGACTCCGGGAGTATCGACCAGCACGATCTGCCCGCCGCCCTTGCCTTTGCGCTTCGGAACGTGGACCACGCCCTGAATGCGGTTCCGCGTAGTCTGAGGTTTGGGCGAAATGATCGCCAGTTTCTCGCCGACGAGAGCGTTGAGCAAGGTGGACTTGCCCGCATTGGGGCGGCCGAGAATACAAACGAAACCGGAGCGGAATGGCATAGGGGATCAGCTTCTAGCTACTAGCTTCTAGCTGCTAGCTTGGAGCGATTGAGATTGAGTGCTCTTTCATCTTACGGGTATTTCGTCTTCACATACTGACGACTATACAGAGGAGGATTTGGTACGAGCTAGAAAGTTTTCTTACTCAGGAATCCGAATGCTTCCGTCCTCTGCGATCGGGAAGAATGGATTCCAGGCGATCTCCCACAGGAACCCGTCGGGATCGGAGAAGTAGCCCGAATAGCCGCCCCAGAAGGCTTCTTGTGCAGGCTTGACGATCTTCGCGCCTGCAGCCTGAGCTTCTTTGAGCACCGAGTCGACTTCTGCACGGTTGCGAGCGTTGTAGGCAAGCGATGTCGCCCTGAAGCCGCTGCCGTCGGCGGCAACGTTCGCGTCCTTTGCCAGTTCGTCTCGTGGATATAGCGCCAGGGCCATTCCTCCAGCCTGGAAGAACACGATGCCCTCAGACTTGGCCATGGACGGCAGCCATCCGAGCCGCTGATAGAAATCACGGCTGCGCTTCAGATCCGCAACGCCGAGCGTGATGATGCTTACGCGCTGTTCCATTAAGCTTCTAGCTCCTAGCTACTGGCTCCTAGCTTCGGCCGTGAGCGACCACTATTCATCTTGGGGCAATGCGCAAATGAGGCACAGATGGAATTCTGGCCCGAGGAGGTTTCCCTAGAAGCTAGGAGCCAGTAGCTAGAAGCTCTCTAGATCAACTTCAACTGCCGTGGCTGCACGGCAGTTACTCGCACGCGCTCTACTTTGCGGTCCGTGGACTCCAGGACTTCGAACCGCAGGCCGTCTTCTTCTACCACTTCGCCTTTGCGGGGAATGCGGCCAGCGAGTTCGCTCACCAAACCGGCGATGGTTGCCGACTCTTTTCCTTCGGGCTTGGTGCCGAAGAGTTCATCGAGACGGTCTACGTCCATTCCACCAGCAACGATGAACGAGCGCTCGCCTTCGCGCACGATCTCCGGCTTGTCGTGGTCGTCACGAATCTCACCGACAATCTCTTCCACGAGATCTTCGATGGTGACCAGCCCGGCGACCCCGCCGTATTCATCGACCACAATGGCCATGCGGATACTCTGCTTCTGCATTTCACGCAGCAGGTCGCTTCCCAGCTTGCTCTCGGGGACGAAGTAGACATCACGGCGCATGATGGTATCAAGGATACGCACGTGAGCTTCGGTGTCGGGAACTTGCAACACATCCTGTGTGTAGACGATTCCCTTGATGTTGTGGATGCTGCCTTCATACACCGGCACGCGCGAATAGTGCTTGACGCGCAGCATTTCGATGAAACGCTCGACAGTCGTATCGGAAGGCACGGCAAACATCTGCGGACGTGGCTTCATTGCTTCGCGGACGGTCTTGCCGCTGAATTCGACGACCGACTGAATCAGATCGCGGTCGCCCTCCTGAATGATGCCCTCTTCCTGCCCGGCTTCGATCAACGCGTCCACCGCCTCAGCCGATGTTTCCGGCTGCTCGCTTGTTTTCTGGTTGGTTAGCGCCGCTACCGACTGCAGGAAGCCCAACGCGATTGTTACCGGCATGACCGTGTAGATCAATACTTTTAAGACCAGAGTCCAGTGAATTAACCACTCACCTTTAGTGCGCGAGAAAAAGACGAACGGCAGGAAGCGGTTGAACACGATGACGATCAGGATGAGGCTGATCGTGGTTTGCAGAATCTCGTAGATGTTCCAGGTCAGATCGGTGAAGACGATAAAGCCGATGAGCAGAGCAATCGCCGCCATCGTGAGTTGCGTGAGCACCGCCATGGAGAGCGCGGCCCGGGTGCGGCCCACTCCCAGTTCCGGCTCGACCTTCTGTTCGAAGACGTCGATGTTGTCCTGGAATTCGCGGGAAAGAAACTTGCCAACTTCCTGGTAGACGCGGTCGACGTAGGAGACGAGCGTCAGCAGTCCCAGCAGGAGAAGCAACGCGATGGCCACGGCGTAACTCATGCCATCCTCCGCGCTCCTGTCGCACGCCGTGCGCCTCGTCGGTTCGGGGCTTGGACTCGCTCGATCAAGGCAGCCGGGAGCTTAAGCGCCCGGCGCAGTGTCTGCTCTTTGCGCGCCATCTCACCATTATCGCGCTCGTGGTCAAAGCCCGCCAGATGAAGGATCCCATGCAGCGCCAGAATCTTGATTTCCTGGGCAACCGGATGCCCGAGCCGGATCGAATTTTGCAGGGCAATATCGGCGGAGATAGCGACTTCGCCGGCCAGTCTGGGCTTATTGCGAGATGCCGTACTCGGGGATGGAGGCGGAAACGACAACACATCGGTGGCCTTGTTCTGGCTGCGAAATTGGCGGTTCAGCGAACGCACGGCGGAACTGCTGGTGACGAGCACATTCACCGGGGCGCGGAGTCCGACGGCCTTGCGCGCGCGCAACACAAAACGCTCCAGCGTGCCCTCACTCAATCCCGTGACTTTCTTTTGCAGAATAACCAAACTCTTTCTCTCTGCGGGTTGCTCTCTGCTGGGTGCAAATGCAAACAGGAGGGCCGAGTCGCGGCCCTCCCGCCCCATGTGCGTCGCTCTATCCCTTGGCTTCGGCCGAAGCCGACTTCGCTTCCTTGGCTGCGGCTGCCGCCTGCTTCTCGGCACTGGCCGCGTCCGCATGTCTGGGCTCGGCCAGCAAAAGCATCTGCTGCTCGGCCACACGCGTCTTGTGCTCGTCGTAGGCGCGAACGATACGCTGCACCAGGTGATGACGCACCACATCCGTTTCATCGAAGTGCACGAATGCCAGCCCTTCCACGCTCTTCAGAACATCCATGGCCTCGAGCAGTCCGCTGCGGCGCGCGTTGGGCAAATCGATCTGCGTGGCGTCGCCGGTAATGACCGCCTTCGAGTTGAAGCCCAGGCGGGTGACGAACATCTTCATCTGCTCTGAGGTCGTGTTCTGCGCCTCGTCGAGAATGACGAACGAATCGTTCAGGGTGCGTCCGCGCATAAAAGCAATGGGCGCGATCTCGATGACGTTCTTCTCCAGATAGCGATCCACCTTCTCGGGATCGAGCATGTCGTACAAGGCGTCGTACAGCGGGCGCAGGTAAGGGTCGATCTTGTCCTGCAGCGTGCCGGGCAGAAAGCCCAGTCGCTCGCCCGCTTCTACCGCGGGGCGCGCCAGGATGATGCGGTTCACGCGCTTGGCCAGCAGCGCGGAGATCGCCATAGCGACGGCAAGATACGTCTTGCCCGTGCCGGCGGGCCCAATCCCAAACACCATGTCGTGCGCCTCGATGGCTTCGACATAGCGGCGCTGGTTGCTGCTCTTGGGCTGGACGGTGCGGCGTCCAAAGGAGCGCTGGCGCCCGGCATCGGCCAATCCGCGGAGGGTCGAGTTAGCGTCGGAGATCAGCACGCGCAGCATGCTGTTGAGGTCGCCATTGTTGAACGTGTGGCCGGAGCGCAGCAGGGTCTCGTAGTCGGCAAAGACCTGCTCGACGCGAGCGACGTCTTTGGCGGCGCCTTCCAGTTCGATGGCGTTCGACCGCAGATTGATGGTGACGTTGAGACCGTCTTCCAGCAGGCGCACATTCTCATCCCGTGTGCCAAAGAAGGTCTCGATGTTGGGGCTGACGCCGATGCTTTTCTTCATTCAGTGAGTTTCAAGAACCATGTGGGGACAGCCGCCCTCGGCTGTCCGGCCGGGCAAAGCCCGGCAGCCGCGGAACATTTGAGATGCGGTTATGCATCTCGCAGACAAAGCAGGGTTTCGCTTGGAGACGGGACCAACCGGAATGCGCATGCCCAGAAGGCAAGTCACTACCATTAAGTTAAAGCCTAACCCGGGGCGAAGAGGGAGTCAATGGGAGCAAAATGTGAGCCCCCTGTGGGAAACTTGCAGGATGAAGAAGCCGAGGCTGCATGTCACCAAGTGGCTTGGGGAGATTCCTGTAGAGATCGAGTGCACATCGTGCCCGGAGTGGAGGTTCCGCGCCTCGCCGTCGAGCCATCGGCCGAACCGGGAAGAATGCAGTCAGCAATTGCAGAGCGCGTTTGACCAGCACTTCAAGACGGTTCATGCGCCCGAAGACTCCGGCAAGATCAGCGAATGACAGCGCCGTCATCGCGAACCGAAGCGGGCACAGCTCTGGTGCGGGCCCACTCGCGCAGGGTTTGGATCTCTTCGGCGCGCGTGGTCGAAAGCGGGACGGTCTGCGTTAGAGCATCGAGCAGCGACTGCGTTGAGAGTTGCTTCTTCTCGGAATATGCGGCGTAGAGTCCGCCTTGGACGGCCGCGTCGATTTCGGCTCCGGAGTATCCCTTTGCGGCGGTGGCAACTTGGTCTAGATCAAACTCGGCCGGATTGCGTTTGCGCTTGGCGAGTTGGATCGCGAAGATCTGCTTGCGCTCGGCCTGGTTGGGGAGGTCCACGAAGAACAGTTCGTCGAAGCGGCCCTTGCGGATCAACTCGGGCGGCAGGACGGTCACGTTGTTGCAGGTCGCTGCGACAAAGACTGCTGCTTTGCGGTCCTGCATCCACGACAGAAACGACGCCAACAGGCGCGATGAAACGCCAGCATCGGCAGAGGCGGAATCTGGACCGCTTCCGGCGAAGACCTTCTCCAACTCGTCGATCCAGAGGACACACGGTGCGAGTCCTTCAGCGACCTGGAAGACTTTGCGGATGCGCTTTTCGGTCTCGCCGATGAACTTGTCGTAGACGGCGGACGTGTCGAATTTGACGAGCGGGAGCTTCCACTCTCCGGCAACGGCGCGGGCACAGAGGGACTTGCCGCATCCCTGCACGCCGAGGATGATCATGCCACGCGGCGGCTCCAGACCGAAGTCGCGGGCCGAGTCTTCCCATGCGCCGCGACGCTGGCCGAGCCAGTGCTTCAGGTTCTCGAGTCCACCGACGGCTGCCATGTTGTCGGAGGCTTCGATGAACTCGAGCATGCCCGAATGGCGCAGCAGTTGCTTCTTGGCTTCGAGCACATCGGTGACGCTTTCGGGACAAAGCGCATAGCGTGTGACCAGCGCCTGCGAGATGGCGCGCTCCGCTTCCTCTTCTGTCAGGCCGCGCAGGTTGGCGGACATGGCGTCCACACCGGGCGCATCCAGCTGAAGCTTCAGCGTGTAGGTCTTTGAGAGCCGAGTGAACGTTTCTTTGATGATCTCGTGCAGGCGATCGCGATCGGGCAGCGGGAGATCGAAGTACTCGACCAGCGTCGTGAGTTCCGCCGGGACGGTGATCTCGGGTGCGGTGATGATGACCGTGCGACGATTGGTCGCGAACTTCTGGCCAACATCACGCAGGCGGCGCACGACGATCGGGTCGTCCATGTGGCGGTGAAAGTCCTTCAGGATGAAGACGGCTTCGAGAGTCGTCGACTCCATGTTGGCGAGGGCCTGCACGGGTTCGCGCGTGTTGTAGATGGCCGTACCGGTAGCTGCGCCAGACGCGCCGGCTCCCAACGAGGAGCCCATCGCGAGGGTAAGTCGGTCGGCTTCCGCGCTGCCGGGGCTGAGCGCGGTTCGCATTTGCGAATAGGCGCGTCCGGCCTGGGTTCGCATCGTGGACTGGTCGATGCGGTCCTGCAGTGTCGTCTTCTGTACTTCGACAGGAACGTTCGTGCCCGAGCGCTGCAGACCATCGGCGATGGTCCACTCGAAGGTCGCCATGTTGAGCTGGCTGCAGGCCGAGCGCACCATGCTGACCGCGTGCGTCTCTTCCGACGTCTCCATCACGATGATGGGGGTCGAGGAGTTGATGAGTACTTTGAGACGATCGAGGCCGTCTATCATGCTCAGGACCCTTTACTCTGCGCGCTAGATCCTTCCCTTCGCCTGAAAAACGGCTCCGGTCAGGATGACGCCTTCACCGGAACAGCCGAAGGCGACTCTCCCCACATACCTCTTCAAAGTTTGACCGGGTGGGAATGCTTCCCTATAATAAGGAATTCGGACCTACCCCGAATATCTCTCTGTACTTACAAAGGTAACAACCAGTTATGGCAAATCATGCTTCGGCGTTGAAACGTGCGCGCCAGACCGAACGACGCACCGTGCGCAACCGCGCTAACACCTCCTCCCTGCGCACCCAACTGCGCGACCTGCGCGAGTCCATTGAAAAGGGCGACAAGGCGGCAGCCGAGCTCGCTTATCGCAAGACGGTATCGGCCCTCGACAAAGCCATCCAGAAGGGCACGCTGCACGAGAACACGGCCTCACGCTACAAGTCCCGACTGGGCAAGCGGGTTGGGGCGCTGAAGTAAGCTCTCAGCTGTCAGCCTTCAGCTATCAGCTAAGATCATGGCAGACCTACAACGGTCTGCCTTTGTTGTTTGGGCCCCTCCGTCCCGGTGTATTCCACATTTTTTTCTGCACTGATTTCTAAAATATTCATTTTAAAAGAGTTGCCGAGCTATCGATCATTTGAGCTTTCGCAAAGTCTTGAGCTGCAAGGACTTGCTCGCAAAATATTGCTAAATAAGGGTTTAGAACAGCTGGGTTGCAAGGGCCTTGCCGCGTTGTTTCGGAGAGAGCCGTCATACATGCTGCCAGTGTTTGCTTTTCCGAATCCTCAGTCAAGGTTGTTCGTCACACAACGCGAATTTTCTCTGTGGAAAAGGTCGCTGGCGGAGCATTGATGCGGCTGGCCGCTGGCCGTATTCGATACCTGTGATGGCGTGTCTTAGCCCGTAATTGGAAGGCGAAACTTACTGCACGCCGCCCCGGTGATCAGCACCAGTTACTTTTTGTTTGTAAGCTTTCATACGATCTCCTGCTTTCGATTCCGGATTGCCGGATCGTTTAGAGCGTAGTTCGGCCAGTAGGTTGAAGTTCTGGATTATTAATACCGGCCAGAGTGAAACGGGAGCCCGACGGTCACATCAGTGGAAACGAGCCGCAAACCAAAGAGGGGGACGACCGAACACGGATAAAATCCCACCAGAAGAATCTGGTGTCAAGGCAAAAGGGACGATTGCGGTTGTTCGACCGCAACGGTGACATACCTCGACGCGTGGAGGGTGTTCCATGGGTGAGTTCGAGAAACTAATCGAAGCTGCGAAGTGTGGCAACCTGGTGGAAGTTCGAGCCATTGTTCAGGGGCATGGCGAGCTCATCCACCAGAAGGATCGACTCGGCGCCACGGCGCTTCATCATGCGGCATTTAGCGGACATCGCGATGTCGTACGGGCGTTGGTGGAGCAGGGCGCGGACATCAACGCAGCAGACAGCGAATTCGGCGCGACACCTACGGGGTGGGCGATCGAATATCTGCGGGAGATGGGTGGATTCCTGGCGATTGAACTGGATGATTTTGGTTATGCGATCCAGCGCGGTGACGTCGAGTGGGTTGCGCGATTTCTGAAGCGGTTCCCGGCGCTTCGAAGAGGGAGCGACACGCACGGAACATCGTTCAAGGTGCTCGCGCAGCAGTGTGGCAATCTAGAGATTGCGAAGATGTTTTGATCCGGGGGGTGAGTGTAGCGCGCATCATATTGCAAAATCCTTCACTCTGGACAACCTCTGACTCCACTGCTATGTTCCCGTCAACGTTATTGCTCCAGGGCCCATCGTGCGGCGAACACTTTCTTCCGAACTCAGAATAAGGACTAACTATGAAGACCCTATCGTTGCTGACTCTTCTTCTGCTGCTGCCGCTTGCAGCAGGCGCTCAGACCTACACTTACTCCACACTGGTCGACTTGCCGTCTGCATCCTCGCAAGGGCCGGTGAATCCCAATGGGCTCACCATCGACCACCAGGGCAATCTGTACGCGACTTCCGAGGGCGGCGGTATGTACTGCGCTCCGAACGGCTGTGGAACGGTCTTTGAAGTGAGTCCAGCAGGCGTGATCAGTGTGCTCCACAATTTTAGCGGCCCGGACGGCAGTTCACCGAGAAGTGGCGTGACTCGCGATGCGGCGGGAAATCTTTACGGCACAACCTATACCGGCGGCGCGGATGTTTATTACGGCACGCTCTACAAGTTGGCGCCTGACGGAACCGAGACCGTCCTCTATAGCTTTCCCAACAAGCCACCCTATGGCAACTATCCCAACGATCTGCTTACGCTCGACGGGAAGGGAAATCTGTTCGGATACACCTACTTTACCGACAATAACTTCGTAACCAATGATGGCAGTATTTTCAAGCTCACCCACCCGGACACGTTTTCGATCCAGTACAACTTCGGCGAGTGGGGCGGCGGAAGTCCCAGCGGCACCGGGCCTGTGGGCAGCCTGATTAAGGACAAAGCGGGAAATTTCTACGGCGCAACCTGCTGCGGCGGGAACGGCGGGAACGGCACCGTATTCAAGTTCACGCCCGGTTCGGCGCTGACGGTTTTGTACAGTTTCAACATATTCAGCGACAAGATTTGGGGTCCGATGGGTAGCCTCGTGCGAGACGCTTCGGGGAATCTGTACGGCGTCGGCTTCAACGGAATTTACGAGGTACTGGCGAATGGGGGAGAGAAAGTGTTCTATTTGGACACCGCCGGGGTCCACCTCAACGCGACGATTACGATCGATTCCGCCGGGAATTTGTACGGCACAAATCAGCGCGGCGGAACCTATGGATTCGGCGCGGTGTACAAGATCAGTCTTCAAGGAGTGGAGACGGACCTCTACAGCACGCCAGATGTCACCTTGGGTGATGGCGTGGTCTTCGACCAGGCCGGAAACATGTACGGGACCACGTGGCATGGCGGCACGAATGGTACGGGCTCGATCTACAAACTGACGAAGAGCGCAGAGTAAGGCGGCGGATTTTCTAGACCGGCAGCTGTTCCTGCATCCAGCCGGGGGTTTCGAGCTTGGGTTCGGTGGTCAGGTCCATCACCAGGCGCTCGAGCACCATGCGTTTGCTGACGGGATTGGAGCGCAGGGCGAGGTCGGCCTTCGCCACTAGGCGAATGGCGCGGGTGAGTTCGCGACGATTCTTGTAGCGGCGGGCCTGTTTGATGATGTCGTCGGCGGCGAAGGGGGGGACGCGGAAGCCCTGCCACAGCGCGGCCCAAAGCATGCGCTGGTCGCGGACGTTGCGCTCGAGAATCACCAGCATCTGGCGGAAGGTTTTCGCAAGCATGTAGATGTGTCCGATGGCGGCTTCTTCACCTTCACCGGAAAGCAGAATCGCGTCGAGAACCTCGAGCGCGCGGACGCGCTCTTTGGCGGAGATGGCGTCGGTGAGTTCGTAGAGCGAGCGCTGCTTTGCGGCTAGCACCATGGTTTCGACGTCGCCCAGAGTGATACGCTTCTTTTCGCCAACGTAGAGGATCAGCTTCTCCAGTTCGTTGGAAATCATCATCATGTCACCGCCGAGGGCGTCGACTAATTCGCGGGCGCCGTCGGGCTCGATCTTTACTCCATCACCGCGGCTGGCGCAGTACTCGGAAATCCAGCGGACCGCTTCGCCTTCTTCCACGCGCGCCAGTTCGACGATGCCGCAGTACTGGCCCATGGTTTCGCGGATGCGCTGGTAGCGTTCTTTGTCCTGCATTTCCATGCGGCGGACGTCGGCGGGGATACTGATGTGGTCGGCGACAAAAACCAGGAGCGCGTCGGGATTAGGGTTCTTGCAGTAGTCCTCGATGGCGGCGAGCTTTTCTTCGTTGGAACCGCGGCCGAAAAGATTCTTGACGCCGCGCACGAAGAAGACTTGAAACGGGGCCATCAGCGAGGGAGTGCGGGCGCGGTCGAGAACTTCCGCCAGATCGTTTTCGGCGAGGTCGAACTCGAAGAAACTGAAGTCCCGCAGATCGGACGGGACGAGATGCTCGAGGATGGCGTCGCGAAAGCGTTTGCGGAAGAAGGCTTCATCGCCCACGAAAACGTAGGCGGCGCGGAGCTTGCGCGATTCCAGTTCGCTGACAAAGCGCTCGGCCTGGGCGAAGGCCTTCATCCGATTTCCTCTGTCGTGGCGAAGGTCATTATTTTCGAATGTAACATCGAGAATTCGATTCGACTAGTGGTCCGGGGGTAACGCTGCACCTATGCCTGCTGAGATCCTTCCCTTCGCGTGAAGAATGGCTCCAGTCAGGATGACACCAAATTAATTAGGGACGTCAACAACTATAGCTTGTTCAGAAAGTCGATCACCTCGGGCGAGTTCCAGTCGACGGGGCCCACAAACTTGCGGCGCAGCACGCCTTGACGATCGATGATGTAGCTTTCGGGCCAGCCTGTGGTCCCGTACATGGAGGCAACTTTTTGTTCCGGATCGCGTACGGTCAGGAAGTTGACGTTTCGCAGTTTGAGGAAGCGGTGATAAGCGTCGCCATCGACATCGATGCTGACGCCCAGGACCACGATTCCCTTGCCTCGAATGCGGTCTTGCATGGCGATCATCGAGGGCAGTTCTACAACGCAAGGGGGACACCACGTCGCCCAGAAATTCAAGATCACGACCTGACCGCGGAACTGGCTCAGAGTCACGGTGCGATCGGAGTCCTGCACGGTGAAGTCGCGGGCGGCATTGCCGATGCGCGGCGGGCGGGAACCGGAGACGCAACCCGAGGTGAGCAGAGTCGCTGACAGCACTAACCTAAGAAGAAATCGGGGACGGATCGATCCGACTGAGATCCCTCCCTTCGCCTGAAAAACGGCTCCGCTCGGGATGACGCCCCTTGACGGCTGTCTACTCTGCTGGCAGGCTGTGCCACCACCAAGAAATCGCTTCACTGCCTAGAATCCCTCCAGGATGTTTGAGACCAGCGTGCGGGCGAAATCCTGGGACAGGCGCCGGAACGCGGGGGAATCTTCTTCGAAAAAACTGGACAGATCTTGCGAGAGTTCGTATTGCTCGCGGAAAAGGTACGCCGGATTGTGGTACAGCACTTTGCCATTCCGGTCGGTAAGCGTGACCTTGACGCTGACTACGATTGCCACGCTGGCAGCGCGCCCGGTCGCCGAGTCATAGGTGAGCGGGGAAGCCGTGGTGGAAAGCACGGTGCCGCGCAGAGTGGCGTCGGCGGCTTCACTGGGATCGTTGAGGATGCGGTAGTGAGTGCGGGTCGTAAACTCGCGCACCACGGAGGCCGTCAGCATCTGCTCGATGCGGTAGGTGAGCGTCTCGTTCTTGAAGGTGGGGATGGCGATGGTCTTGACGTTCTCGGGAAACTGAACCGCATGGCCCGCGGTGTGGTAACCGCATCCCGGCAACAAGAACGCCAGCAGCAGCGCCAGCAGGCACGCCGCACGCGTCTTCACTGGATTTTTCCTGTGGGGCGCGTGGCAGTCATGCTCTCGGCACATTCCACTGCGGTCAGGGCTGCGATGCGGAGATTGTCGGCGGCGGCCCACAGCCAGACGCCGTTGGGCTGCACTGGATCGGGTTTGATCGCGAGTTGAATATCTGCCTGGCCCGCGGAACTCACGTTGCTTGGCGAATCTTCGTCCGCACCCGGAATCGTGACGTGATCCCCGGCCAGGGCTTGCGACAGGGCCCGCACGTCGACGGCGCCCTCCATTTCGAGGAAAACAGCCAGCGCGTGGCCGTGGAATATGGGCGCCTGCAAGAGCATGAGTGAAGGCCGCGGAGCGGCGTCCCCGGCAATCTTCTGATAGTGACGGGAAATGCGAGTCTCGACCGAGTCGAGCGAAGGCTGCGACTTCTGCCCGTAACGGGCGATCATGTTGAAGGCGACCTGCGCGTCGTAGACCTCTTTGGGCAGAGCCTGAAACGAAAGCAGGTTCACGGTCTGCTGGTGCAACTCGTCCATGCCGCGCTGGCCGTGCTCGGAAGCAGGTTCGAAGATCGTGGACACAGCGCGACGGATGGCGCCTGCCTTGGTGGCCCGCAAGAGCAGCAGCGCGAGCGTTACTGCTACGGGATGCGCCGCGATGCACGGGCCGGGCTGGAGATCGGGAGTGGGGATTTGTCCGCGCTCGCGCTCGATCCACACCGATCGCACACTGGCCCCAGCTTCATTTTCCAAAGAGGCGGAGAGATCGATGATCGCGCTGCCGGCGTCGCGAGCATCTTTCCAGTTTTTGCGGGTGCACTCTTCATCCGAAGCAAAAAAAGTGAAGTCCACGTGCTCAAACTGCTCGGCGTGCACCCGTTGGATGAAACTGATCTCGTCACCCATGGCCTCGAGCTGGCCCATGGACTCGTCATCATCGAGCAAGCGAATATCCGCGGCCGGGAAATTGCGCCCGTTGAGCATCTCGGCAACTTCCTTGCCTTTGAGCGAAGCGGCGCCCACGATGGCAGCACGGTACAGGCTTCCACGGACGGCAACAGGATGCGACGCAGACGGCGATTTGACGGAATCGTTCATGACGTCTGCGAAGCCTCCTTGTAAGGGGGCGGTGGAGGGTCACTCTTGCGACGAAACATCCATTGCACCCGCCAGAAAACACCGGAGACCATATAGAGCAGCGCGATAAAAAAGAGCATCTGGCGCGAAAAGAACCAGATGGAGGCAAACAGCGCGCCCAGAAAAAGAATGAGGCGGAAGGGATGGCGCGAGCGGAAGTCGATATCCTTGAAGCTGTAAAAGCGCCACGTGCTCACCATGAGGTAACCGACAGTCGTCACCATGGCGAGCCAGACCAGTGCCGTATACCAGGACTCGAGAGGATCCCCACCGGTGAAATGAACCACGGCGGCGATCACGCCGGCGCCAGCCGGAATGGGCATGCCGACAAAATATTTCTTTCCTGGACGACCGGGATTCGAGGGCTGCGGATTGCTGGTGATGTTAAATCGCGCCAGGCGGCTGGCTCCGGCGACCAGGAAAAGAAAGCTGGCGATCGCTCCCAACTGCGTCAGTTTGACGTGCCAATTGTTGTGCCAATCGGTCAGCATGACGGGCGGCATCAGATAAAATCCCCAGGTCCAAGCCAGCATGGCTGGGGCCACGCCGAACGTAATCGCATCTGCAAGAGAATCCAGTTCCTTGCCAAAGTCGCTGCTGGTACCGGTCATGCGCGCGATGCGACCATCGATGCCGTCAAACAGAACCGCGAAACCGATCGCTTTGGCCGCGTTGTCGAGGTGCCAAAACTCCGTGAGTGTGGCATGCATCAACTCGAGGATGGCGTAGTAGCCCAATGCCATATTGGCGGTGGTAAACAGCGAGGGGAGGATGTACATCCCTTTACTGAGGCGGCGTCGCGGTCTGGGGGGAGTCTGATCCATTTAGTGCGCCCTCTCGGTGGCGGGAGCGCGGCCTGCGGAGGCCAGCGCGCCTCGCGGCTGCAAGTGAGCGAGGACGGTGGCGCCGCCTTGCACGCGGTCGCCGATTTTCACGTTGATGAGGGCAGAGGCATCGAGCAGGACGTCGACGCGCGATCCGAACTTAATCAGGCCCACGCGCTGGCCGCGCTCCAGGCGGTCTCCAATCTTGGGATAGAAGACGATGCGCCGCGCCAGAAGGCCGGCGATTTGCTTGAAGACGACCTTCTGGCCGTCGCTTTCCATGGTGACGATGTTCTGCTCGTTCAGTTCGGCGGACGCTTTATTCATGGCGTTCAGATACTGGCCGCGCTGGTAGCGCACGTCACGGATGACGCCCGTGATCGGCGAGCGGTTCACATGCACATTAAACACGCTGAGGAAGATGCTGAACCGCGTGAGCTTCTCGCTGCCCACGGTCACGGTGGAAACATCGGTGACCTCGCCGTCTCCGGGAGAAACTACAGCATCCGCATCCTGGGGAATCGCGCGCTCGGGATCGCGAAAGAACCACAGAAAGAAACATGCCAGCAGGCAGGGGATGATCGCCCAAGCGGGATGAGTCAGCCAGCCGAGCAGGACGGCGGCGGCGATAAGAGGCAAAGCGTATAGATATCCGTCACGAACCATGAGAGCTTTCAATTATAGAGCAGGCTGCGCGGGCTCAGGATATTTGGGCAATCCGCAGTGGATGAGATTGAATTGGTTGCTCGATTTCTTCGCCTCCGTCACGGGGGAGACTTTCTACTCCTTGACATCTTCTCAGTTGATCCAGCATCGTTGGGTCCCCTGTCTATCCGCCTTTCGCGGCTGAGTATTTTCCTGGAGGTCCTGCGAAATGAATCGCTTCGTGCTCACGCTTGCCACTATCTCGATGCTGAGTCTGAGTTTGTTTGCGCAGAACAACCCCGCACCGGCGATCGATCAGCCTTTGACCCCCGACCATGCCCTTCCGGGCAGTAAAGCGGTCACTCTCACTGTCGGCGGATCCAACTTCCTGTCGGGATCAGTCGTCAACTGGAATGGTTCAGCCTTGTCGACGACCTTCGTTCACAAGGGCGAACTACAGGCGATTGTGCCGGCCACGAACCTTGCGTCCGCGGCAACGGCGGCAATCACGGTATCGAATCCCGGCCCCGGCGGAGGGTCTTCGAACTCAGTTTATTTTCCGGTGGCGAATCCGAATCCGAAATTCATTCTGGCCAAGAACGACCAGAATTATGTTGCTGGATGGAACTCGATCGCCGTGGGTGACTACAATCGTGACGGGAAAATGGACATCGCCGCCGCCGGGTTCGATGCAGGAATCTACATTTACCTGGGCAACGGGGACGGGACGTTCCGAACGCCTCTGGCCATGCAGGGCTGTCAGGTGAATACTCCTCAATCGATGGTGCAGGGCGACTTCAACGGAGACGGCATTCCGGATCTGGTGACCACGTACGCGGATGGCGATGAGTTTTGCGTATCGCTGGGCAAAGGAGATGGGACGTTCACCATGCTGGGAGCACAGAGCAGCGCCCGCTTTGCTGACGTGATCGCCGTCGGCGACTTCAACGGCGATGGCAAACTGGATCTTGTGGAACCCGATTTCGTGAACAACTCGGCCGATGTGTACCTGGGCAATGGCGACGGTACGTTCCAGAGCGCAATTGAATACCCCGCGGGCTTCGCCTACCCCTTCTTCGTCACGGTGGGCGATTTTAATGGAGATGGCATAGCTGACATTGTCGTTTCCACCGATTTCGGCACGTTCTCTGTCTTGCTCGGTAATGGCAGTGGAGGCTTCAATGCGCCGATCGTTTCTACCAGCACTTCTGCCTTAGGGGCGATGTGGGCCGCCGACGTGAACCACGATGGCAAACTCGACCTCGTCGCAGTGAACACAGCCAATACCGCTTCCCCCAGCGTCGCGGTGCTGTTGGGCAACGGGGACGGCACGTTTCAACCGGAAGCCGACTACTCCGTACCACGGGGCCTGTTCGCAGTCACGGTGGGCGATTTCAATGGCGATGGTGTACTCGATTTGGCCGCGGTCTCCGGATACACGAGCGGCGGCCTGACCGTTCAGCCGCCCGGATCAATTTCGTATTTGTTCGGCAAAGGAGACGGAACGTTCTCGCCAGCGGTCAGCTATCTAGCGCCCATGGGAGCGGATGCCGTTGCAGTCGCCGACTTCAATAACGATGGACTGCTCGACGTGGGGGTTGCGTCCGGAGGAGGAATCGTTTCTACCTACGTGCAGACGACGCTGGCGGTGTCTACATTTGGACTCAACTTTCCCACGCAGACTCTGAATACGTCGAGCGCGCCGAGGGAAGTGAAGCTCACCAACAACGGCGCGAAGAGCGTGACCGTTAACAGCATCAGCATTACCAGCCCGCTCTATGCGAGCGACTTCTCGCAGACCAACAACTGCAGTGCAGGGCTGGCGCCGAAGGCCTCATGCACGATTGAAATTACTTTCTCTCCAAACACCGCATCGTTCTACCAGCAGCCGATGACGGCCCTGCTAAACATCAGCAGCACGGCTCCCGGCCCGCAATCCGTCGATCTGAGCGGGCAGGAGACGTCGATATCGCTCGCTCCATCCACCCTCAATTTCGGAACGGTAACGGTTGGGCAAACCAGCACGCCCTTGCCGGTAACGCTGACGAATCTCTCGTCCAGTACTGTCGTGCTGCAAGGCGAGAAGTTGGTGGGGGCAAACAAATCGGACTTCGCGCAGACCAACAACTGCCCGCAATTTCTGGCCGCAAACAGCAGTTGCACCGTTAACGTGACGTTTACGCCGAGCGCAGCGGGAAGTCGTTCCGCCAAGATGACGCCGACGTCGACGAGCACCTATTCACCCAATCCCGTTTCTCTCTCGGGCACTGGTCAATAGGGGCGCACCGGTTGTTTGAGAGCAAATGCTGAGTGGATGGCGGGCTTGTGAGGAAGTGAGTTCACCAACCAGCTGAGATTCTTTCGACTTCCTCGGGAAGAGGATCCTCTAAGTGCAAATAAAAAAAGGCGCTTCATCGCGCCCTGTGGAAGATGCAGAACTCCCTTAGCGGCGAGGCCGCGGGAGATTGGCCAGAATGATTACGCTACGTTGACGCCGTACTGCTGCCGATACTCGCGCTCAATGCATTCCATTTGATCTTTGAGGCGGAGTTTCAGCTTTTTCAGACGGACTTCTTCCAACTTCTCGTCTTCGCTGAGATAACGTTTTTGGGTGAGTGAATCGAGGCGTTTCGAATACTGTGTGTGCTCTTGAGCTAGTTTGCGGAATTCCTCGTGAGTGGTGAGGAGTTCATCTCTCGAAGTCAGCATCCAGCAGACCTCCAACCGGGATATATGAGCTGAGGCTAGCACAGGGCAAAACCCGGTTCAATGCCAAAAAAGTGGTGCAGTCTCAGTGTGAGAAACAGGGGTTAGGGGAGGGTGAGGCGATACAGGACGGCGTCTTCGGAGGGATTTGTGTAGTAGGACTTGCGGCGGCCAGTGCGCTCGAAACCCGTTTTTTCGTAGAGAGTTCGGGCGGGAACGTTGGATTCGCGGACTTCGAGAAACACTGCGGTGCTGTTTGTTTTCTTAGCGGCGTCAAGGAGTGAGTCTAGAAGGCGCTTCCCGAGGCCCTTTCGGCGAAAGGTGGAAGCGACGACGATGGTTTCCAGTTCCCATTCGGGGGCGAGATGTTGGGCTACGAGGAAGCCTGCCGGGGAAGTCGCTGAATCTTCCGCGCCGACGAGTACAAGCCTGGTGGCGCCGTCGCGTTGGAACGCCTGGTGATATTGTTCTTCGGTCCAGTGGCCGGCGGTGGCGGACGGCCGCTCCAACTGCATGATGGAGGGAATGTCGGCGGCGGTGGCGGGGCGGATCTGCACGGGTTTTCTCGCGATGTGGTGGCGACTGCTAGAAGCTAGCAGCTAGGAGCTTTGTTTCACAAACATCTCGGCATCGGAGCGGCGCATGTAATTTGCCTCCAATTTCTCGGGAGAGACCGTTGCGCCGGCTTGGAGTTTCTTCCATCCGAAGCGCGCGATCATTTCAGAATTTGGATGCTGGGCCGTAACTACTGTGAGGCCGGCGTCTCGAGCGATGGTGGCCAGCGGTGCGTCTGGAGTTAGAACAGTCGAGTCTCGTGCAGCCGCTACGAAGTCCGCTTGCGAGAGCAGTTCCTCACGCAAAACCTGGATCGACTCACCCGCAACTTTGTACGCGCCGAAGAAGACTTCGCGGCGGCCACCGTCCAGCGCGGCGACAACTTTGCCCTCGGCGTGGCAGGCGGTTGCCACCAACTCCAGTAGAGACACCGGCACGATGGGTTTCTGCAGAATCTCGGCCAAAGCTTTAATGGCGGCGAGTCCTACACGCAGGCCGGTGAACGATCCCGGGCCGGAAACAACGACGAAGGCATCGATGTTAGTTTTGCTGAGTCCGTGGTTTTGGAGGAGGGTGGCGATCTGCGGGACCAGTTGGGCGGAGAACATGCCCCCGGCCAGCGGCACGACTTCGAGGACTTCGGCATCGTGCGGGCCGGGCTCGCCCGCGCGCGCCAGTCCAACGGTGCCGTTCCTGCCGGAAGTGTCGGTGACGAGAAGAAGCATTTCTGATTTAAGTTCTCAACTCTGCACTAATTCCAACAGCACGCCGCCGGTGCTTGCCGGATGGACGAACACATATCTATGCCCTCCCGCGCCAACTTTGATTTCTTCTGACACGAGACGGACGCCATCTTTCCTCAGGCGGTCAACGGCGGCGGGCAGATCCGGCACTTTGAGGCACACATGGTGCAGGCCCTCGCCGCGTTTCGCGATGAACTTGGCGATGGTTGAATTCTCTGAGGTGGCCTCGAGCAGTTCGAGTCTGCTCTCGCCGACCGGAACCATGACCAAGCGGACCTGTTCCTGCTCGACCGTCTCTTCTGGAGAGACGCTGAGGCCCAGCTTTTCGTAAATCGCCTTGGCCGAGGACAGCGACTTTACTGCGATGCCGAGATGATCGATTTGAAACATTGGACTGATTCCCCGCTCACGTAGCGGCGGACGCGCTTCGTCCGCTTGCGATTCGAATTCAAGAGCCCCGGACGAATGCGTCCGGGGCTACGTGTTCGTTGCCTTCGCCGCGATTTCTTCTACCAGCGTGTACGGATCGCGCTTATGCTCGGCAACTTCCGCTGCCAGCTTTGCCATGTTGCCATCGCCGAACTGGGCGCGCGCTTTCTCGAGCATCACGTCGCGGAGCATTTCGACCAGGCGCTCCTGCCAGTTCTGGACACTCTTCTTCAGCGCCAGATTTTCTTTCTGAAGATACGCGACGTAGTCGTTGATCGCAGCGGCGAGGTCTTCTACTCCTGTTCCATCGCTGGCAACCGTCTTCACGATCGGGGGCGTCCATTCGTCGTGACGCAGGGCCAGAGATTGCAGGGCGCGAATCTCGCGCTCCACTCGTTCAGCGCCCTCGCGGTCGCTTTTGTTGATCACGAAGATGTCGGCGATCTCCATGATGCCCGCCTTGATGGTTTGCACGTCGTCACCCATGCCGGGGACAAGAATCACGACGGTGATATCTGCGAGGCGCACGATGTCGACCTCATCCTGACCGACGCCGACGGTCTCGATCAGGATGATGTCGCGGCCCGAGGCATCGAGCACGGTGGTCACGTCGGCGGTGGTGCGCGCCAATCCGCCTAGCGATCCGCGCGTGGCCATGCTGCGGATGTAGATTCCCGGGTCGGCGAAGTGTTCCTGCATGCGGATGCGGTCGCCCAGAATCGCGCCACCTGTATATGGGCTCGTGGGGTCGACGGCGACGATTCCCACGGTCTGGTTCTGCTTGCGATAGAGGCGCGCTAACTGGTCGACCAGGGTACTCTTGCCAGCGCCGGGCGCACCCGTCAGACCGATGATGCGAGCACGGCCGCTGTGGGGGAACAAGGCCTTCAGTAGATCGGACCATCCTGGGCGGCGATTCTCGACGGTGGAAATGGCCCGCGCCAGGGTGCGCACGTCGCCGGAGCGCAGCGAGTCGATCGATGCCTGGATGTCGTGATTCGAGGCTGCAGTGTCCAAGCGGGCGTTGTCCAAGGAAACAGTGTAAAGCAGGAGTGGAGTCTGGGAAAGAAAGGCTGGTACATGGTGATCTCGTATTCTCGAGGCTGACAGGGACAAGGCAGTCGAGCTTCGCTCGACGGATAGCCGAAGGCGGCTGTCCCCACATTTGTGTTGGGGGACTAGTACCTTTCCGCGCTACATCCTGGGCAGGAACATCGGGGGCCGGTACCAGCGGTCAGCGGTGTCGCGCAGAACGGGCAGAGCATATCCGCGGCTGGAGGAATCGCCGCGAGTCTCTCCCGTAGGGATGGTTCGTTCGGCGCACGGAGCAAGTGCATGAGAAGCAGAATTGCCGCCGCCGGTGCGGCGATTCGGAGGATCCAACCGACGGCTCCGAAATCAGCATCGGATGGAATTTCCCACAGCATCACCGAAGCGCCGATCAAGACAATCAGTCCCGCCCATTTGAAGGATCGGCGAGTCCTCGGGTTGACGTGGGGATCACGGCCACACGCGGTGCACTTCCAGTGTTTCCAGAAGCCGACGGGCAGAATTGGGATCCAGAAGACGTGCCCCACATCGAAGGTGCGGAGGGCAATGGATCGGCGCGGTGCCTGGCACATGAGGCAGTAGTCATCGCGGAACGCAACCCGCTTCGGCCAGAAATGGTAGGCGCCGTGAATGATGAACATGGTGGCTTCGCCAGAGTCTGTTCTGCTGTATATTAGCCCACTACTTCGGTGGCCATGGATAACTTGTCATCGCGCAAGGAACACCATTGAATTCTGTCTCCACGCAGCCCAGTGCCGCCGGAAAGGGCAGCGTCTGGATTGAGACGCTTCCTCTACTTGCCCTCCCTGCACTGGTAATCCTTTTCCAAACCCGCGTGCCGGCGTGGATGTTCATGTGGGGCCTGTCGTTTGCCATTTTTGCCGGCCTGAAATGGATGACCTGGTGGAAGGCTCGCACCAGAGTCGCACACAGCGCCGGGCGTTCGATTGCTTATCTGGTGGCATGGCCCGGCATGGATGCGGAGGCTTTTCTGTACATAGGCAAACGCCCGGCAAGGCCCAAGGCCCGGGAGTGGCTCTGGGCGACGCTGAAGGCTTCTCTCGGCGTCGCTCTCGTGTGGATGGTTGCGCGCCGCATCCCAGAACAGCAATCTCTGCTGCGGGGATGGATCGGCCTTTTCGGCCTGATCTTCATGTTGCATTTTGGCAGCTTCCACCTGATTGCCCTCTTCTGGCAGACGGTAGGCGTCGAGGCGCAGCCGATCATGTCGAAGCCTATTCTCTCGAAGACGCTGAGCGAGTTCTGGGGCAAACGCTGGAATCTCGGATTTCGGCAATTGGCTCACGACCTGATCTTCCGTCCGCTTCACAAGCGGGTTGGCGTAGCCACAGCGGGGTTGCTGGTGTTTGTCGCCTCCGGTCTGATTCACGATCTGGTGATTTCGCTGCCGGCTCGAGGCGGGTATGGCTTTCCCACGGGATATTTCGTTCTGCAAGGGCTCGGTGTGACGTTGGAACGCTCGACACTAGGGAGGCGGCTTGGCCTGCAAAAGGGTCCGGTCGCCTGGATCTTCTTGCTGATCGTGACCGCGGCTCCGGCCTTCTGGCTTTTTCATCCTCCGTTCGTGTTGCGTGTCATACTTCCCTTCATGCGTGCGGTTCACGCGTTATGACGCAAACTCTGGCGGAACGATGCTTCGATCTGATTCTCTGGCTGGCCGGCGCCGGACACTTCGTCATTCTGTTTGCCAGCGCCCAGGTGCCGTCCCGGTTGCGCTGGAAACAAGATCTGGCACAACTGATGCCGTTCAATCGAAAGTTGCTGTGGGTGCAGGGAGGATTCACGGTGCTGACCATCATCGCCTTCGGGATGCTCACGCTGGCTCTGCACACGGAGATGCTTCGCGGCGACCGGGCGGCGATGGGACTCGCGTGCTTTATCGGAAGCTACTGGACTGCACGCATCCTGGTGGACGCGTTCTATTTCTCCCATGAGGATTGGCCGCAGGGTAAGGAGTTCGTCGTCGGCCACATTTTGCTAACGAGCCTTTTCGTAGCGCTCGCCGCCAGCTACTGGGGACTCTTTGTGTGGCAAGTTTGGCTGAGATCCGCAAGCTAAGAGCCGGGTGCCCAACTTTCTCCCTGATTTTGGGAGAAGTGGGGACTTCCCTAATCCTTCAGCAACTGCCGGGCAATCACCAACCGCTGGATCTCACTGGTACCTTCGCCGATGGTGCACAGCTTCACGTCGCGATAGAACTTTTCCGCCGGATAATCCTTGATGAAGCCGTAGCCGCCGTGAATCTGCACGCCTTCATTGGCGCAGCGCACGGCGACCTCGCTGGCATAGAGCTTCGCCATGGACGATTCCTGCGTAGTCTTCATGCCCGCGTCTTTCATGGACGCGGCGCGCATCGTGAGCAACATGGCGGCATCGATTTCGGTGGCCATGTCGGCCAGTTTCCACTGGATGGCCTGGAAATCGCTGATGGCCTTGCCGAACTGCTGGCGCTGCTTCGAATATTTCAGGGCCGCTTCATAGGCACCCTCGGCCATACCGAGCGACAACGCGGCGATAGAGATGCGGCCACCGTCGAGCACGCGCATGGCGTCGGGGAATCCCTGGCCTTCGCCGCCCAGCAGATTTTCCGCTGGAATCACGCAGTCTTCAAAGATCAGTTCCGCGGTGTCACTGGCGCGCAGTCCTAGCTTGTTCTCTTTTTTGCCGGGACGGAATCCCTTGGTGTCCTTCTCAACGACGAAAGCGGAGATTCCGTGGGTGTGTGCGGCGCGATCGGTCACGGCGAGCACGACGATCACGTCCGCGTAGTGCCCGTTGGTGCAGAAGGTTTTCGTGCCGTTGAGCACCCAGTTATTTCCCCGGCGAGCGGCGGTCATGCGCGCGCTGCCGGCGTCCGATCCGGAAGAAGGCTCGGTCAGGCCCCACGCTCCGATGAATTCTCCGGTGGCTAGTTTGCTGACGTACTTCTTTTTTTGTGCTTCGTTACCGGCCAGGAAAATATGGTTCGAACACAGGGACGTGTGCGCAGCCACGATGATGCCGACAGATCCATCTACGCGAGAGAGTTCCTCGATCGCGGTGACGTACTCGACGTAACCCATGCCCGCGCCGCCGTACTCGGGCGGGAAAATCATCCCCAGCATCCCAAGCTTGCCCAGTTCCTTGATGGTAGCCAACGGAAACTCGCCGGCTTCGTCCCACTTCATGACATTCGGGCGGATCTCGCGCTCGGCGAACTCGCGGACGCTTTTCTTCAGGTGCAACTGCTCTTCGTTCAGTTGGAAATCCAAGGGTCCTCCAGGACGCTCGGGTACCGCGGCTTGCGCAGTCCCACCAAAGGGGCACTCTAAGCGCCCCGAGTTGTGATTAGAACATAGCGCCGGAACAGGAAGAAGTTACCGCCGGAAGGGAAAGGGGAAGGATGGGGCGAACCGCATGAACACTGGCGATTCTGTGGATTTCGCCGGGCCACCCAACCGACCGGATGGTTTGGAAATTCGCGGGTGAATACTCTTCTGAAGCCAGCGCTGAAAACCCAACCAAATTATACGCTCAGGGAAGGGTGGTGACACCGGGCGCCAGGAAAGCCTGGAAGACCTCGTTGGACAGCAGGCGGCCGCGGGGGGTGAGGCTTATGCGATCGCCGTCTCGCTGCAAGAGTCCGTCGCCGATCAACTGGTTAATCGCGGCAAACAGGTTGTCGAGGGCCGACCGGCCGAAGTCTGCGGCGACCTCGCTGAGGTCCACGCCACGGTTCAGACGCAGTCCGAGGAAGAAGCGTTCTTCCAGCGCGTTGGCAGTCGATACTGCAGTCTTTTGCGCGGGTGATCCGGCGACGTATTTTTCCAGCACGTCGGCGGTGGCGAAGCGCACCGCCTCGGCCTCGGGTGTTGCTGATTTCAGCATCGAATGAGCGTCGACGCCGAAGCCCAGATAGGGCTGGCGCGTCCAGTACTTGAGATTGTGGCGCGATTCTGAGCCCGGGCGCGCGAAATTGGAAATCTCATATTGCGCGATGCCGTTAGCCCCGAGGCTCTCGCAGGCGGCTAGATAAAAATCCGCGGTGGCCTCTTCGTCCGGGACGAAGTGGGCGTGGTAGCGCGTGCCACCAGCGATCACCTCGCGGCCCAACCGCGAATCCTCGTCCACTTCGAGCATATAGACGCTGACGTGGGAAGCTCCGGTCGCCAGAGTCTCGGCCAGCGATTCCTGCCAGGACTCGGCGGTCTGGTGCGGAAGGCCGGCGATCAGGTCGATGTTGATGTTCGCAAGGCCCGCGGCGCGGAGGCGGGCGATGTCGTCGAGCACAGTCGCGCGCTTGTGCAACCGGCCAACCGCCGCTGCTTCGGCGTCGACAAATGACTGCACGCCCAGGCTGACACGGTTCACGCCGCAGCGCAGGAGCCCTTCCAATACCTCAGGCCCGAGGATTCCGGGTGCACACTCGACCGTCACTTCGGCATCGGCCCGCACCGAGAACTGGATGCGGACAGCGTCGAAGATCCGCCGCAGTTGTCCGGCCTCGAGGACCGTGGGCGTTCCGCCGCCGAGATAGATGGAGTCGACTTCACGTTCGATCTGGCCGCCCATTTCGTTTGCAAGTTGCGGCGAGTGGATGACGGCGGCGCAGACGCGATCTACGTAGCGCTCAAACACGACGCGCGAAAACACATCTGAGGCGAAGTTGCAGTAGCTGCACTTCGTTTTGCAGAACGGCACCGAGATGTAGATTCCCAAGGCCACCATTTGATTATCCCACCCGCGGGCGGGGGCGCCCGCGCCACATTCAACCTTTTCCATCCTCGCGCCTGCCTCGGCCATCTATTTGAGGTACCCTGTTGAGTGGTGCGCTCAACGCCGCTCACACGCTTCTCTGAAGCGATTTAGACCAGGAAACGATGGCGCAGGAAGAAGAGGTATTAGGCAAAGCGTATGACAGCCGGCTGATGCGGCGGCTGCTCACCTACCTGCGTCCTTATCGCTGGCAGGTGACGATTGCCATTGTTTCGATCATCGTCAAGTCGTTTTGCGACGTGCTGGGGCCGTATCTGGTGAAGGTCGCCGTCGACCGCTATCTGGCGCCGGCGAAGGGCACGACTTCAGCTTTATGGAACTGGCTCAGCCCGCGTCCGCTACACGGGATCGCGCAAATCTCGGTCATTTATTTCATTCTGCTGGGCCTCACGTTCGTGTTCGAGTTCCTGCAGACCTATTTCATGCAGTGGACCGGGCAGAAAGTGATGTTCGACCTGCGCAGCCAGATTTTCCGACACCTGCAGCGCATGCACGTCGCGTTCTACGACAGGAATCCGGTAGGGCGGCTGGTCACGCGGGTCACGACCGACGTGGACGCGCTGAATGAAATGTTCACGTCGGGCGTGGTGTCCATTTTTGAAGATCTGTTCGTGTTGGTGGGAATTCTCGGGATCATGCTGTGGATGAACTGGAAGCTGGCGCTGATCACATTCGCCGTGCTGCCCTTCATCGTGGTGGCGACGAAGTTTTTTCGGGACAAGGTGCGCGATTCGTACCGGCGAATTCGTACCGCGATTGCTCGCATCAACTCTTATTTGCAGGAGCATGTCAGCGGCATGGTCGTGCTGCAACTGTTCAACCGCGAGCGCAAGGCCTACGACCGGTTCTCGGAAATCAACCGCAGCCACATGGACGCGTTCAAAGACGCGATCATGGCGTACTCCGTTTACTACCCGGTGGTCGATTTCTTTTCTGCGATCGCGATCGCGTGCGTGATCTGGTTCGGCGGGCAGGATGTGATGCGGAAAGTGATCGCTAACAGTCTCTCCGTTGAGTTCCACTGGCCGGCGCACGTGCTCTTTCATGTGGTTGCGGTCCCGGCTTCACTCGGCGTCGTGATCGCTTTTACCGCTTACGCGCAGCGCTTCTTCCGGCCCATCATGGACTTCAGTGAAAAGTACAACATCCTGCAGTCGGCGATGGCCGCCAGCGAGCGCATCTTCAAGTTGGTGGATACTCCCGTCGACATCGTATCGCCCGCGGTAACGAAGAAGCCCGAAGGCCCGGGCCGCATCGAGTTCGACCATGTGTGGTTTGCGTACCGGGATGTGCCGGCGGAGAGCGCTGACGCCGGCGGTAGCAGCCGAGCTTCGCTCGACCGGACGGCCGAAGGCGGCCGTCCCCACATGAGCATTCCTGCCACGCCCGATTGGGTGCTGCGCGACGTCAGCTTTTCTATCGAGCCCGGAGAAACCGTTGCCGTGGTGGGCCACACGGGGGCGGGCAAGACGACTCTCATTTCCCTGCTCCTGCGCTTCTACGATGTACAGAAGGGCGCGGTGCGCGTCGACGGCGTCGATGTGAAAGAGATGGACCTCGCCGACCTGCGTGCTCGGTTTGGGGTCGTGCTGCAGGATCCCTTTCTGTTTACTGGGACGATCGGCGGGAACATTCGCCTTGGCACCCAGAGGATTCTGGACGAGCACATCGCGAAAGCTGCGGAGGATGTGAATCTCGGGGATTTCGTCCGGGCATTGCCCCATGGCTTCAACGAAGAAGTCCGCGAACGGGGATCAACGCTTTCAACCGGGCAGAAGCAACTCATCTCGTTCGCGCGCGCTCTGGCGCACGAGCCGAAGATTCTGATCCTCGACGAAGCCACCTCGAGTGTCGATACGGAAACTGAGTTCAAAGTGCGCGACGCCCTCGGGCGGATGGTGGAAGGACGCACGTCGCTGATCATCGCGCATCGCCTGTCGACCGTGCAGCGTGCGGACAAGATCATCGTGATGCACAAAGGGCAGGTCCGCGAGATGGGGACGCATCAGGAACTGCTGGCGCATCGCGGGGTCTACTTCAAGCTGTACCAACTGCAGTACAAGGACCAGGAGTTGAACGTAGCGCGGGCGCCCACGCCTGCGAATGAGTCGGGGTTGCAGCAGCCAGAGGTCACAGCCAGCGCGGATGATTGAGCTTACATGGTTCGGCCTCGACGTGTGCGGCTAGCGCAGTCGCGGGCGGGGGCGCCCGCGCCACATCAATCTCGCTCCCTTACAATGCTCTCTTGCGAATCCTGATCTCAGCTGGCGAAGCTTCGGGGGAAATGTATGGGGCGGAGCTTATTGAAGCTCTGCGGCGAGCTGCCGATCTTGCAGGTCGGCCTGGACGGGTGGGGCGCCCGTCCTCACACGAGCACACCCTTGAATTCTTTGGCGTGGGTGGGGACCGCATGCGCGCAGCCGGGTGCGACACCGTGGTCGACGCGAAGGATCTGGCTGTCGTGGGAATCACGGAAATTCTCAGCCGGCTGCCGCAGATTCTTGGTCTTTATCGGCACTTGATCGCGGAAGCCGACCGGCGCAAGCCGGATCTCGCCATCGTCATCGATTCTCCGGCCTTCAACTGGAGAGTAGCCCGACAGATGAAGAAGCGCGGCATCCCTACAGTCTATTACGTTGCCCCGCAGTTCTGGGCATGGCGACAGGGGCGTGTGCGCCTGCTGCGGGATTACATCGACAAGGCCCTGGTGATCTTCCCTTTCGAGGAGCAGTTCTACCGTGAGCGCAGAGTCGATGCTACCTTCGTCGGGCATCCTCTGGCGGAGTTGCCGCGTCCTGCGATCGAGCGCGGTGATTTTGCAGCACAGTTTCACGTGGACCCAGCCAAGCCTTGGATCACCCTGATGCCGGGCAGCCGCGTCAAGGAAGTCCGCATGAACTTGCCGACGATTCTGGAGGCGGCGGCACAACTGGGTACCGCATATGAGTTTCTGCTTCCAGTGGCTCCCACGCTCGACCGCAGTTTCCTGATGAGTCTCATAGGACCAGAAGAGATCACTCTTGTCCCGGACGCCCTGCCGGCGCTCTGGCATTCGCGCGCCGGGATCGTGGCCAGCGGCACGGCCACCGTCGAGGCCGCCATGATGCATACGCCTTTCGTGATGGTCTACCGCGTCTCCCCGCTGACCTACCTGCTGGGCAAGCCGCGGGTGAAGGTCCCGAGATTCGCGATGGTCAATCTGATTGCTGGAGAAGAAGTTGTCCCCGAGTTAGTGCAACAAGATTTCACAGCCGAAAAGGTGGTTGGTAAAGTGAACGAAATCCTTCCCGACGGCCCTGCCCGAGACCGCGTGCTGGAGGGCCTGGCGCGGGTGAAAGCCCGGCTCCGCGTCCCGCAGCCCACTTCCGGGCCCGCACAAGACCCGGCGGACCGCGCCGCCGACATTATTCTGGCGCTTATGGCACGTGGTTTAGCTGGAAGCTAGGCGCTAGAAGCGAATAGCTGCCCTTAAACCTTGTGCTCCGACCATCTTTTACGTCAGAATCTTCATCATAGGAAATGGGTTATCATTTCCTGGAGACTCTCCTGAATGTTGATTTCTCCGCGGCGCGCTCTGAGCGTCCTTACGAGTTCCCTGACTCTGTCGTTGGTAGTTCTGCTCGCGAGCCCCTCGTGGGCGGCCGAAAAGGCGCGGCTGCGCGTGGACGACTACCAGATCGAGGCTGAACTCAATCCGCATCTCCACCAGATCACGGCTCGCGCCAAGGTCAGGTTCACGGCCCTGCAGGACCTGCCCGTCGCCGTCTTCGAACTGAATAATGACCTGCGCGTCACCAAGGTTCTGGACGAAAAGAACCAGCCGCTGTCTGCCGAGCGCGTTACCCAGGATTCGACGGTGCGGGTTCAACTGCCGGTGGGATTGTCCAAGGACGCCTCCACCACCTTGACGTTCGAGTACGAAGGAATACTTGAGAACGCGGACAACAGCCCGGTACCCGGCCTCAAGCTGGCTTACATCGGCGATGACACTAGTTTTCTGTTTTACGCGGGACGATGGTTCCCGGTCAGCGGCTATGGGCTGAACCGATTTACCTCCACCATCAGCGTGACGGTGCCGGCGCATATACTCGTGATCGGCAGCGGCAAGGCGACCGCCGGCGAGGCGGTGGCCCCGAAGAAGCCTACCGCCAGCGTGCTGCCTACCAAGACATTTACATTTGTTTCGACCAAACCCAGTTTTCCAGGCACCATCGTCGCTGGAATTTTTCAGGAGTACAAGAGCGACGAGGCTGGCCTGGACCTGCACGTCTTCTTCAAACCCACGCATCAGAGTCAGGCTCCGGCTTACACCACGACTGCCGTTCAGGAGTTCACGTACTTCATCACGCTCTACGGCCTGCCGCCTTCGCAGAAGCTGAATGTCGTGGAATTGCCGGGCGACACGCTTCCCTACATGTGGGCGCCGGAGATGGCTGGATTGGCTGGGCCGTCAATCACCGAAAAAACCAACTACCGCCTGCTGGCCGATGCGATCGCACACCAGTGGTGGGGAGTTTCGGTGAGTCCGGAGAGTAAGGATGACTGGTGGTTGAGCGATGGCTTCTCGCGCTATTCGGAAGCCATGTACGTGGAGAACGCCGCTGGAGCGGCCGGACTGGAAGAAGCGGTGAAAGACATGTCGGTGGGCGCGTTGGCGTATGACACGGTGCCTCTCTCCAGTGCCGGCAAACTCGACATCTTCTCGACTGAGTTTCAGTCGCTGGCTACCGATAAGGGCGCGATGATTCTGCACATGCTGCGCTGGGTGTTGGGTGAGGACAAGTACAACAAGACGATGCGGGACTTCGCCAGCGAATTCGCCGGAAAATCCGCGAGCATGGACGACTTCAAGACCATCGCAGAGAAAAACTACGGCGACCAGCTGACCTGGTTCTTCTCGCAGTGGCTGGATTCGACCGGCGCACCGGAATTCAAGGTGAAGTACACCACGTACCGTCTGGGCGGAAACTTTGCCAAGGAATCGCAGGCCAAGCAGGAACGGTCGCCGGGTTTCCGCGTCACCGGTGAGATCACGCAGGACCTCGATCTGTTCCGCATGCCGGTGGACCTGCGCATCGATACCGACGGCAAAACTGAGAACAAGCGCATTGAAGTCGTGGGCACGACTTCGCCGTTTTCCATCGAGACATTTGGCCGTCCACGGCGCATCGCGGTCGATCCCGACCACCATGTGCTTACCAATTCTACCGATGTAAAGTTGCGCGCCTCCATCCTGCGGGGACAGGCGCTGCAGCAGCAGGGAGATCTCTCAGGCGCCCTGGTCGAGTTCAACAAAGCCCTCGATCTGAACAAGAACAGTTCACTAGCGCACTACCGCGTTGCCGAGGTCTTCTTCTTTCAGCGGAACTATCAGTCGTCAGCCAATGCTTACCGGGCGGCCATTGACGGCGATGGCGAGCCACGCTGGACTGAGGTCTGGAGCCATATCCAGCTAGGCAAGATTTTCGATATCACCGGCCAACGCGAACGCGCGGTCGGCCAATACCGGCAGGCCACACAGACGAACGACAACACTTTCGGCGCTCTCGAAGAAGCGCGGAAATATCTGCAGAAGGCTTATGAGCGGCCCAAGGAAAAGCAGTAGTCCAAAGACTTGATCGAGGAGTCGCACCTGTCATGCAATTCTCCGCGCGGGCGGCAGATTAGAAAGTAACCCAGCGCTCTGCCTCCTCGACGGAGCGGAAAATCTCAATGTTCCTCTGCGTGCGCAGGACCTTGTGCATGCGGGCGGCGTGATTCTGGGTTGAGGTTCGCACTACAAACGCACGCTTGGCCACGGGCGAAAAGGGATCGATCTTGTCCGCCAATTTCAGGAATTCATCGGCCTGAAGGTCAAGTTCTTCAACTTCCGTCAGATCTACAATTTCCGAATAGTCCGGCTCGAACGACGGATTCAATAGCAACCGCTTCGCGTATCGTTCAATATCTCCAAAGGTCAGCTTCTTACCGAACTTAACGGTAACCAGTCTCCTTCCAGGGTCGACGATACACTCCGCCGCCCCGCTGAGGAACTGCTCACCGCGCGAGCTCGCAAAGGCTCCCCCAGAGCAAACATCCTCGTGATTCACTGCACACCTCCACGGAATCGTTCCGGCGATGTCCTCATGTAGGTATCGGCAAAGTGACCAGAAGCTTTATCCGGGCGACCCCAGGGGAGCTCACTTATCTCGGCTAACCTTTTTCGCCCCTCCGGGGTCTAAGTCAGTACATGCCAGCAGGGAACTTTACCGGACCCGGCTGCGTATATCTGATCAGATGGTTAGGCGGGATTGAGACCCCTCGCCTGAACGTTACCCGGGTGCCCCCACGCTCCTCCCCGGAGGCGTGGGGGCATGATTCTGCGACATCCCTATGAGAATGCTTCTGGACATTGTGCGGCAGTCTCTGTCGACGCTCTGGGCGCACAAGCTGCGATCGTTCCTGACCATGTTTGGGATTGCGTGGGGCGTGGGCTCTTTGCTGCTGCTGGTCGGTCTGGGAGAAGGGTTCCGCAGCGGGCAGGAGAAGCAACTCGCCACTCTCGGACAAAACATTATGTTTATGTTTCCCGGGCGTATTCCGGCGGTCGAGGGCAGCACGCAGTCGGGGCAGCTTTATTACTTCACTTACAAAGATTACTTGGCGATTCGCAATGAGGCTCAGTTCGTGGGCGCGCTGTCGCCGGTGCTGAATCGCGAGGACATTCGCGCGGTCAGCGACTACGGATCGACCAATGGGCAGGTGTTCGGCGTCGCTTCCGACTACAACCAGATTCGCAATGTGCCCGTGGAACCGGGCCGCTGGTTCAATAGCCAGGACAACACCGAGCGACGTCGCGTGGCAGTGGTGGGATGGGAACTGCTCAAGAACATGTTCCCCGGGCGTCCGGCGGTCGGGTCGACCATTCTGCTGAACGGAATCAATTTCGACATCGTCGGCGTGGTTGCGAAGGTTGGACGCGATGGCAATAACGGCACGAATTCGCGCATCTTTATCCCCATTGAAACCATGCGCGATTTGTTTCCCATGACCAAGGCGAATTCCGAGGACGCGATTTCATTTATCAACTATCGCCCGATTACCAAGGATCTGCACGGCGAGGCGAAGGACGAGATTCATCGCATCATTGCGCGCCGCCACGGATTCAGTCCCAAGCTGCAGGATGCGTTCGAAGACTGGGATACGATTGAGAACATGAAGCGGGTGGGGAAGATTTTCGATGCCATGGACTGGTTCCTGGGCGTAGTGGGAGTCGTCACGCTGGGACTGGGTGCGATCGGCATCATCAACATCATGCTGGTGTCGGTCACCGAGCGGACAAAGGAGATCGGGCTGCGTAAGGCGCTGGGCGCGACTTACCGCGCGATCTTGACGCAGTTTTTCATTGAGGGGGCGTTTCTGACTGCGTTCAGCGGCGGAATTGGATTGGCTATCGCGACCGGTTTCGTGACCTTGCTGGCCATGCTGCCGTCGCCCGAGGGATTTGACACGCCGCGTATTATCCCGGCGTCGGCCATTGCAGCTATCGGCTCGCTGGCGATTGCGGGCATCGCGGCGGGTTTGTATCCGGCACGAAAAGCGGCGTTGCTGCCGCCGGTGGAAGCATTACGGCAGGAATAGAAAAGCTACAAGCGAGGAGCTAGCAGCTAGGAGCTGTTTTTCATGATCGTCGATCTCGCAACCCAGGCTTACAACGCGCTGCACCATAACCGGCGGCGCAGCGTGCTCACCATGCTGGGTATGGCTTGGGGCATCGCGACTGTTGTTCTTCTCCTGGCCTATGGCACGGGTTTCGAGCGCGGACTGTGGTCTGCTTTTCGCTCCTTCGGCACGAATCTGGTTTTCATCTTTCCCGGCCGCACCGAAATGCAGGCGGGAGGGACGAAGGCCGGAACGCAGGTTCGCCTCACGGTGAACGATCTCGACTCGATTCGCGCGGAAGTTCCGTTGCTGAAGCGCGTGTCTCCGGAGGCCTTCAAGAACTGCGTGGTCGCCTTTGGCACGCGTAGTTCGAATTACGGCGTCAGCGGAGTGTATGCCTCGTACGGCCGCATGCGCAAAATGGACGTCGCGGAAGGAACCTTCTTCAGCGAAGCCGACGACTACACCCACACTCGCGTCGCGGTGATCGGGTCCGATGCGAAGAAGAAGTTATTTTCCGGACAGAACGCGCTGGGAGAGAATGTCCGCCTCGACGGCATTTCCTACCAGATCGTCGGCGTGCTGAAGCATCAGGTACAAAACGGGGACGACAACATCAACGAGCACGTCTACGTTCCTTTCAGCGCCATGAGCGATCTGACCAACACGCACTACTTGAGTTCCGTGGTGATGGAATACGAAGGCGACCATGCCAAAGTCGTAAAGGCGGTGCGCGAATCCATGGCCTTCCACCACAGCTTCGATCCGAAGGATCACCGCGCCATCTTCGTGTTCGACGTGTTCGCCGATCTGATGGACCTGCAGGTCATCTCGACGGGGATCAAGATTCTGCTGGGCTTTATTGGCCTGCTCACGCTGGGCATCGGCGGCGTCGGCCTGATGAATATCATGCTGGTGTCTGTCACACAGCGGACCCGCGAGATCGGCGTGGAAAAAGCTTTGGGCGCGCACCGCTGGCACATTCTCTTCCAGTTCCTGGCGGAAGCACTGGTGATCACCGCTTTGGGCGGCCTGTTGGGCGTCGTCCTCGCGTATCTGGTCTCGTGGTCTGTGGGATCGCTCACCTTGTGGAGCGCGTTTGAAGAAAACGCAAGCGAGGGCGATATTCACCTCTACATCGATTCCGCCACGCTGATCTGGTCGACGGTCATTCTGAGCTTCGTCGGCATCATCAGCGGCATGCTGCCCGCCATCAAGGCCGCGCGGTTGAACCCGATCGAGGCTCTGCGGTACGAGTAGAGCTGCGCGGCTTGCGGGCAGTTCCACTTCCACCGGAGAGACTCGTATCGGGAGCAAGGTCAGCAGCGCCGGAGGTCCCACCCAGGGGCACCCAACCGCCAGAATCCTGCGTACAGGAATCATCCTCTTTGTCGCAGTACTCAAAGAGCGTGACGGGATGCAACTCCCAAATGGAATAACGCCAGCAGTGGCTCTTCTGCGCGGGCGTACCTTCGAGTGCACAGTTGTCCGAAGGCTTGTTGTGTTCACTGTCGACCAGTAATTGCCCGATCACCTTCACTTTGTGGCCCAGCGCCAGTTTCAGATTCGCCAGAGTCCAATCCGTGTCGTGGAAACGGGCACGGTAGTGTGGAGTCATCTCCACGATCACGCTCTTTTGCTGCAGTTGCTTCTTTAGAGACGCGTCTGGTTTCGGAGTGTTTCGTACGAGTCTGCCCAGACTGGCATCGAAGCCGATCCCGATGTGAAAATCAACATTGTCGACGCCGGTCAGTTGGCAGTTGCTGCTCTCTGCGCCGGTCGATTGGTAGTAGTAAAGGTAGCCCTCGGCGATGCCACGCTGCGCCCCCTCTCCCAGGCCGCTGAGCTGGTCCTTGAAGTCGGCATGGTTGTTACCCTGGCCCAACCCCTGCGGCGTGTTCGTGTTGAGGTTGTCGAAGTCCGCCTGCTCGAAGAAGGTAATCCCGCCAGTGGGTGCAGATGGCGTCCCATTCTTCAGCAGGTTGAGATACGCATCGTATCTCCCGGCCTTGCTGCAGCCGGTGGGATAGTTTTCGTGGCAGGCCTGAAAATCCGCGATGTTGTCTTCGCACTGCACCGCAGTCACCGTATCCGGTATGTCTACCTCGGCCAAGTCGCCCCCCCCGCTAGCGTGAGATGCCGGCATCTGGCTCATTGCCAGAGCCAAGGCCAAGGGGGCGAAAGGCGCGACCTGTCGACCGAATACGTGGGACGTCTTATTTTGGTTTTGGGATCCCATCGTCGCCTCCGTCACCTCGGCTCATTTTGCGTGTTCTGGTTTGCTGTCTGGGAGCCCTTCTGCGCAGCCTGGTCGGTGGGGCTCGCCGTCTTGCCAGGCATACCTCCAGCCTGGATGCCCTTGCTAACCGCATATGTGCTGGCGCTGATGCCGAGCAGAGTGAGGACTTCTGGGGGTATCGCGGGGAACTTTCCAGATTCGGCAACAAGCAGGAAGAAGCTTAGCGATATTACAAAAGTGAAGATCAATAGTTGGAAGCGCGACATACTGGCTCCGCCGCTGGTCTCACTGAGTAAAAGGCTGAGATTGATCCGGCCGGCCGCGATCTCCAATAGGATCATGAATCCAAAAAGGAAAATCAGAACCATAAGACCGAAGCCGATCGCTAACTTCAGCTTCGCCATATGGTCGCCCGGGATAAACACCACCACGATGGTGGCCAGCGCCAGCACCCACACAGTACTGCTCTTGAGCAGGGAGTAGACGTCGGGTCTCGGATTCTGCGGATTCGTCGGATTCGTGTCTTGTGCCATATCACCCTCCAGTTCTGAAAACGTCTTTGAGACGGTAAGACAGCAGCCCGTATGCCTTTCCGCTCAGATAGACAAAGTGACTTCCGCCCATTGCGGTGACCAAGGCATCCGGCAAATGGGGAAACTCCTTTGGGTTATGGATAACCTGCAGTAGATACCACCCGGCCACGAACAATGTAGCCACGAGTGCTTGCGCACGCCCAGCGCTGGGGACGGCAGAGAAACCGGAGGCGTTGGAACTTTTCGGGTCACGCACGTCAGCTTCCAGCAGGCCATTGAGCGAGATGCGGCCCGTAAACAAATTCCAAAACACGACTCCAAAGAAGCCGCTCAACAGGACCACGGCCCCCCAAAACGCCATTTTCGCAAGGGAGTTCATGCTGCTCTGAGGTTGCTCAGCTCGTTTGTAGGTGCACGGCCAGGGCCCGGGGAGAAGTGGCTGCAACGATACAGACATCCGTCGGAAAATCTGCAGCTGCGCTTAGTTTGTTACGAAAACCGGACAAGCCTCGCGTCGCCCAAGCGGTTTCAGCGTCGCCAAGCCGTCCACCTCAGCCTCTCCGCCGAAGCGCTACAATCTCTCCCTGTGCCAGAAACCGTTAACTCCCGTCTGGAACGCGTGCTCGAGCAGCTTCGCTTGTACGAGCATCCTCTACTGAATTTTTCCGCACGCTCGAAGAACGACGGCGTCGAGATCATCATCACGTTCAAAGACGAGAGCGTCCCGGTGCACACCTATTATTTCGACCTGCACCCGCGCGATCTCGACGATCCTCAGTTCGAGTGGAGCTTCCAGCGCCAACTCTTTGACGCACTGCACGACTACTTTGTAGAGATGTTCATCCGCACCCCCCAGGACCGCGCGGATCGCCAACAGAGGGGACTGTGAGCGCCCTCCGCCAGAAGATCGAGCGGGAGATCCGCGAACATGGGTCAGTTCCCTTCTCGCGCTACATGGAGCTGTGTCTTTACGATCCGGAACTCGGTTATTACTCGCGCAACGCGGCGCAGTTCGGCAAGACCGGTGACTTCTATACCTCGAGCGACGTGCACGCGGTCTTCGGGCGACTGCTGGCGCGGCAGTTCAAGGAGATGTGGCGCGTGCTGGGGTCGCCGGAGCACATCACGCTGAAGGAACTCGGGCCCGGGCGCGGCTTGTTCGCACAGGATGTGCTGGATTGGTCGGAGAAGAAGTTTCCAGACTTCTTTCGGGCGCTTCGTTATGTTTTGGACGAACGATCGCCTGCGTTGCGCCAGCGGATCGAGGTCACACTGAGCCGGCATCTGGAATCCGGTAGGGCGGCCTTGGTGTCTGGGACTGATGCCGGTACGCCCAGAATCGTCTTTGCCAACGAATTCTTTGATGCCCTGCCGGTCGACGTTCTCAGTTCCCAGGGGTCGCTTCGCATCGACCTACATGATGGACGATTAGTCGAGACCTGGGTGCCAGCTTCGCCCGAGGAACTCGAGTTCCTCGACCGATACTCGGTCCATCCTGAGCCGGGGGAACGCATCGAGATTTCACTCCAAGGACAGAAGCACATGAGCGCAGCGGCCAACCTCGAGCGCGGGTTTGTGGTGATCGTTGATTATGGCTATACCCGTGAGGAGCAGCTTGCCGGGCGCCATCGAGGAACGCTGAAAGCGATCCGCCAGCACTCAGTGAGCACCGACCCGTACGAAGCTCCCGGCGAGCAGGACATCACCGCCGATGTGAATTTCACGGCTCTGGCAGCGGTCGCGGAGAAAGAGGACATGCGGACGCAGAAGCTCGTCACGCAGTCGCAATTCCTGATGGGGATCGGCGAGGCCAACGAGTTTGCTGATGCCTTCGAGGAATGCCGCTTGCCGCAGGAGCGCGCCAAGGTTGCGCTACAACTCAAACACCTGGTTACTCCTGCGGGCATGGGCGAGAGCTTTCATGTGCTGGTGGCGAGCAAGGGAGTCGAGTCGGAGAAGGTCTCGACACTGGCGGGCCTGGGTTTCGGGAAGCGCGCCATCGGCAAAGAACCTAGATTTGTCGCGGCTCCGCCCATGTAGGGATCCTTCGACTACGTGGCTGGTCCGCTTCGCGCACCAGCCACTTCGCTCAGGATGACAAAGGAATAGAACTAAGGGTTGTTCTTCGAGATCGCTGACGCCGCTTCCGGATATTCATACACTCCGCGCCCCGACTTTCTTCCCAGTCGTCCGGCCTTCACGTATTGCACCAGCAACGGAGCTGGACGGTATTTGTCGCCCAGCGATTTGTGCAGATACTCCAGGATGTTCAGCCGCGTGTCGAGCCCCACGAGATCCACCAACTCGAACGGTCCCATGGGATGGTTCAGGCCCAGTTTGAGCGCTTTGTCGATGTCGGCCGCCGAAGCGATGCCCTCCTGCAGCATGTAGAACGCCTCGTTGCCGATCATGGCGTTGATGCGGCTGGTGATGAAGCCGGGCGACTCCTTGATCACCACAACTTCCTTGCGCATGCGCTTGCCCACTTCGACTGCGGTGGCCAGCGTGTCGTCGTCGGTCTCAAGCGCGCGCACCACCTCGAGCAACTTCATTTTGTGCACGGGATTGAAGAAGTGCATGCCCACGCACTTTTTCGCGCGGTAGGTCACGCTGGCAATTTCCGTCACGCTGAGAGACGAAGTGTTCGAGGCCAGCATTGTCGTGGGGCGGCAGAGTTTGTCGAGAAGAGTGAAGATCTCGATCTTCGACTCCATCTCCTCGGGGACAGCTTCTATCACGAGGTCGGCCTCGCGGGCTGCTTCTTCCACAGAGCCTGCGAACTCGAGCTGCCTGAAGGCAGCGTCCGCGTCAGACGCCGTGACTTTGCCCAGGTCAACAGCCTTGTCGAGGTTGTCACGAATTTCGGTTTCTGCTTTGCGCAGAGCCCCGGGCAAAAGGTCTTCAAGGATGGTGCGATAGCCGCCGAGCGCCGCAGCGTGCGCGATGCCCCGCCCCATGATTCCGGCGCCGATGACTGTTATCGTCTGGACGCCGCTCACCTATTTCTCCGCCTTTTCCAAATCGGCGATGGCCGCGTTGACCGCCGTGACGGTGCCGCGCAGGCTCTCCGCCAGCCGCTTGCGCTCGTCGGCGCTCATGCCTGGGATGTAAATGCAAATGCGCCGCAAAGTCGCGGTGATATCTTCCACGTAGTTCATCGCTCGAATCAATTCACCAGTCACTACTGCCATGAGAACTCCTCTTTCTATTGTCTGTCCTAATATGTCGGACCTTCTATTCTGGACGCGCCCGCGAATTTAGTAAAGGAGCACGCTTTTCACGGCTTTCAAGGCGCACGAGGCGCAAAATCTCAAGAGTGCAAAAGAGCCATGCCTTTGTTCACAAAGACTTAACTAGGGGGGCATATAATCGCAATCAATTCTTTTTATGGGGCGCCGGACTCTGACGCGAATCGAATGGATATGGCAGATAAACTTTTGAAACGCTACATTTTCGCGAGCGATTTCGACCAGACGCTCACTTTCAACGATTCCGGCTATGTGCTCGCCGAACTGGTCGGCATTCCCACCGAGGAGTTCGAGCGCAAGGCCAAGGGGATGGCCAAGATCAACCTGGTGCAGCAAGGCGCGGAGCTCGCCTACTTGTTGCTGCACGATCCGGAATTCAAGGCTAAAGTCCGGAAGGAACATCTCCGCGAGGTAGGCAAGCGCATTCGCCTCAAAAGCGATATCAAGCTGCTTTATCAGTTGCTCGATTCGGGCATCGACGGCCACCAGTTCGATTTCTACGTCCTGTCGGCAGCCCCGGTGGAAATCGTCATCTCTGCGCTGGAAGATATTGTTCCCGCCGATCACATTTACGGCACGGAGTTTCGCTACAAGCCATCCGGTGAGATCGATACCATCGTGCGCGCAACCGCGGGCTATGGCAAAGTTGCGGTTCTCAACCGACTGCTCGAACAACAGGTCGCGGGGCCCGATCACGTGATCTACACGGGCGATGGCAGTTCCGACATTCACGTCATGTTGCACATCAACTCGCGAGACGGACTGACGATCGCCGTTTCCGAGTCCGCGGACGTGTCGCAGATTGCGAAGCGCACGGTGTTGAGCACCAGCGCCATGGCCGTACTGGCACCGATTCTCGAGGAGGTCGCAGGCTGGGAGCGGTATCGCATTCGCAGCTTCTTCGAAGCCAACGGAATGCTGATCCAGGAATGGCAGCGCGTCCGCACCGACTGGCTGACCGTGCGCCGGGCAGTCGAGCCTGAGCAGTTGGAGGGAGAGCCTGCCGTGATTCGCGTGTCGAGCGCGAATTCCTGAGGACGCGGACCCGTCATGCTGCGCGATAAGAATCTAATTCCACTCTCGCGACAACACCAGCACGCTTTAGCCTTGTGCGTTCGCATTGATCGCGCGTCACCGGTGGGTGACCCCGAGCTGGCGGCATGGCAGGCAGAAATCGCGCTGCACTTCCAAAGTGAAATCAGCTTTCATTTCACGGCGGAAGAAAGGGTCTTGTTTCCGGCGGCGCGGCGATTCCGGCAATTAGCGTCAATCGTAGAGGAACTGTTAATCGATCACGCGGTGTTGCGCGAAGGCTTTGCAAAAGCAGGAGCAGGCCAGATGTCTGCGAACGACTTGCTTGCATTTGCTCAGCGGATGTCCGCACACATCCGCAAGGAAGAGCGGCAGCTGTTCGAACACATTCAGGAACTCATGAGTCAGGACGAACTTGCGCTGCTGGGACGCCAGCTTGAGATAGCACTCACCGACGCGGCGCAAGCCTGTGCGCTGCCCGCGGACGCGAACCGACTACGGAAATGAGAACCGCTCAGCAACCCTTCGCCGCGTGCACCTGCCGGAATCGCGTCGCGCCTTCCCGCCCCATGTAACGTTCCAGCACCGCCGGCTCGGTCTGTCGCAAATCCACCACCACCAGTCCGTCCAGTACGTTGGAGAACTTGCGGTCTACGTTAAAGCCGAGCAGTTTGCCACCGATCTTGGCATATTGCCGCAGCAGAATCGGCAGCCCCTTGCCATCGGTCTCGACGTCATTGATGGGCTCAGAGAGTTCATCGAGATCGCGCAGCGCCTGGGACATTCCGCGGCAATCCCACTTGTGCAACGGTGCGGGCCGAAACGGCCGCCTTGGCTCGATCAGGCCCGCCAGCTCATCTTCCTGCATACGCGCTTGAAAGAAACGGTAAATCATTTCGCGTGACGCTTCGTTGTAGTCGTTGCTGATGCTGACCGCGCCAAACAGCACTGGAATCTCCGGCTGCCTCGCCACCATGCGAGCGATGCCCTTCCACAGCAGCAACAGCGGAGCGTATTGCCGCTGATATTCCGGTCTCACAAACGAGCGCCCCAGTTCCAGCGCGGGGCCGAGTTTCTGAAACAGCCGTTCGTCAAAGCGAAAAAGTGTGCTGGTGTAGAGCCCGCCGATGCCGCGCTCCGCGAGAATCTCAGCCGTGTTCCCTGCGCGGTAAGCTCCCATCACTTCCCTCTTCGTTTTGTGCCACAACAAAATGTGCGAGTAGTAATCGTCGAAGAGATCGAGATCGCGACTCTTGCCCGTCCCTTCTCCCGCGCCGCGGAATGTAATCTCGCGCAGCCGTCCCACTTCGCGCAAGAGTTGCGGAATCTCGCGCGCCGTTCCAAGGTAGACAGCGAGATCGCCGTTCTCCGCCAGACACTGGTCTTCCGGCAGTCGCGCCACTTCTTCGGCTAGCAGGTCCGCCGGCACCGGAGCCGCCACTGGCTCCTGAATCTTGAACGCCAGCCGCGAGCGCAATGCAGCGTGCCACACGGCTTCTGGCTTGCTCCGGCGAGCGAGTAAATAGGTCCGCCATCGTAAATACTCAGTGGCTTCGCGATCGTCGCGGATCGCCTCCACCGCGTCCGCCGTAATCGCGCTGCCCACGCGGACTTCCACCGTTTTGCCTCCCTGCTGCAAGAATTCCTGCAAAAGAAACGCGGTACGCAACTTCGGATGAAGCATGCCCATAAGCTGAAATCCGACACCGTTGTGGCCACAGAAATAAACCGGCAGCGCTGCCGCTTTCGTCCTGCGAAGCAACCGTACCGCTGCGTCATTCCACGCGGGGTCGACGATCTGCGCCGCCGGCATCTGCCAGTGCGACACTTCGCCCGACGGAAACATCGCCAGCATGCCGCCCTGCTGCAGCCAAGCCAGAGCCTCCCGCAACGCTCGGCGGTTTGACTCTGCCGATCGGTCGGTCTGGAAGGGGTCTACAAAAATGCAGTGTTTCTGCAGTTCCGGCACATCGCTCAGCAGGAAGTTGGTGAGAACTTTCACGTCGGGTCTCACACGTGTCAGCAGCACGGTAAGGATCGCGCCATCCAGCATGCCGTAGGGATGGTTCGCAACCACTACGACGGGACCGGTCGCTGGAATCCGTGCCTGATCGGCCACACCGACCTGCAACCTGACGCGCATCTCGGCGAGCAGATTCTCGAGGCGAAAGCCCTCGGGCGATTGCTGAACTCGCCGATACAGATCCCTGACCTTGCCGACAGGAGCAAACTTCCCTGCTAGGCCGGGAAAGTCTGCGACACGCGCCAACACTCCGGGCTGCGTCGGATCCGCATGAAAATGGTCTGATGGCATTTCATACCAATAGCGCACTCGCATTGCGCCAGCATGAAGTGCAAGTTAAAAGCTGATGAAATGCGAGCTTGAGGAAGCAGAAGAGTAACCAGAGGTAACCACTTGAGGTCGGGGCAACGCGATCAGGTCTCAAGCCGGTATCGGGTTTCGGCGAGAGCATACAGTTTGCGCCACACCAGGCGATTGATCGTGACCACGGTTGCGGCCATCATCATGGTGGCGGCCAGCAGAAGATGGAAGTCACCGGCATCGGTCGCTTGAGAGATCGTCGCTCCCAGCCCCACGGTCGTGTAGATGTGGCCCTTGAAGTGAAAGTACTCGGCGACGATGCTGGCGTTCCATGCTCCGCCGGATGCCGTCACCATGCCCGTGACGAGGTACGGGAAAATTCCCGGCAGGATCAGCTTCTTCCAGCGTTCGATGCCCTTCATGCGGAAGACCGAGCAACATTCTTTCAAGTCCGTCGGGATCGCGATCGCGCCCGCGATCACGTTGAACAGGATGTACCACTGCGTCCCTAAGAGGAGTAGCACGATCGACCCGATCCCGAGTCCGCCGCCCACGCGGATCAGCAACAGCAGCACTACGGGAAAGAGCGCGGTCGCGGGAACCGAAGCGGCAATCTGCGCCAGTGGCTGGGCGATCCGCGCCAGCCGCGGATTGAAACCAATCGCGACGCCCGCTGGAATCGTCCACAACGCGCCGAGCAGCAACGTGAGATTCACGCGCAGGAAAGTCGCACCCAGGCCGATCGCCGCCTCGTGCACCTCCGCTTTCTGCAAGCCGGTCAGAATCATCACCACACGAACGACGCCATAACTGATCGCAGCCAGCAGCACGACGGCCAGCAACCGCATCAGCCAAGTCTTCCAAACGCTGTGCCGCTCGGGCTCATCGCTGGAACGCGGGCGGGAGAAGTAGAGCAGCAGGCGCTCGCTGAGCGGGCGAACCGTTTTTTTGCGAATCTGCGCCAGGCTTCGTGAGCGCCGGATCAGGTCGAGCACCCACGAGCGCGGGGCATCGCTGCTCTCGACCTGCTCGACTTTGAATTTCTCTGCCCACGCGATCACCGGACGCCAGATGAACTGGTCCAGCAGAACAATCACGGCGATCATCGTTCCGACGCCCCAGAGAATCGATCGGGTGTCGCCCGCGCTGGCCGCCGTTTGCAAATACGATCCCAACCCCGGCAGCCGGAAGTCGCGCGAGCCGAGCACAAACATCTCGCAGGCCATCAGAAAGAACCAGCCGCCCGCGACCGACATCATCGAGTTCCATACCAGACCGATCGCCGCGAAGGGCAACTCCATCTCAATGAAGCGCTGCCACCAGCTGAACTGGTAAACCTTTGCCGCTTCGCGCATCTCTTTCGGAATGCTTTTCAGCGAAGCGTAAAAGCTGAACGCCATGTTCCAGACCTGGCCGGTGAAGATCAGCAGGATTGCGCCTGCCTCGACGCCCAGTTGCCTCCCAGGAAAGAGCGCGACCATCGCCATCATGACTCCAGGGAGGAAGCTAAGCACCGGGATCGACTGCAAAACATCGAGCAGCGGAATCATGAAGCGCTCGGCGCGCGGGTTGTAGGCGGCTACGTATCCATACACCAGCGTGAAGGCGAGGCTCAGTACGTATGCAATCGTGATACGCAGCAACGAATATCCCGCGTAAGCCACCAGTGCTAGCGGCCTGCGCGAGATCTCAACCTCCGGAGTAAAAGGTCCGAGCCATGTCCGCCCGACGACCAGCACACCATAGAACAAGGCGATTGCAGCGCCGAACATGAGGAGATCGGGCAGGTAGGAGATCTCCAGGCTGGGCAGTTGCGTCCAGATTCGATAGGCCGAAAATCCCCGCAGGTTGATTGATTTCTTCATGCGCTCAAGGTCAGGTCACGATTCCGCTTCAGGATTTCGGCGCGGGCGTCTCAACCGCCGGCGCAGTCGGAGGCTCCGAGGACGCCGGCGGTTCAGTCTGCACCAACCGGCCTTTTTCGCGGTCATAGTCAAAGATCTCGGCGTAGCGGCCCCAGTTCATCGCCGTCTCAAACTGGCGCTGCACTTCATCCTCGGAAAAGTGTTCGTCGAGGATATCGTGGAAGAACTCATCCGCGATGGAGTGATCCGATTTCCGTTTCAAAATGCTGTCGATCTGCTTCAGAATCGTGACGTGATCCAGCGCCGCCTGCCGGAACAAGACCTTGCGTTGCTGAATGTCGGCGTCGGCAAAGATCACGCCTTGCGGCGTAATCTGCACGTCTCCTTCCTTCAGCGTGGCGAATCCCAACAACACGCAGGCTTCAAGAATCGGAAGCAGGTCCTCGACGTCCATGACCAGTTCCTCGGACAGGCGGAACAGATCCTCGCGACCACCGCGGTCATGCAGTAACTCCACCAGGCCCGCGATCCCACCCACGCGCGCATGGGGCAGCAGTTGGTACCGCGAGGTGCGCATGGGCCCTTCCTGTTTCTTCAGAGATCCCTTCAGCACGTCCTTGGTTAACCCGCCTGTGGGAAGAATGATCTCCGCCGTCGTTTCCGCGTCGGGAAGTTCGTGCTCGACTTCCGGTTCGGTCATCACCTTGTAGATGTAATCCACCAGTTCCACAAAGCGAGCAGACTTTCGGTCCCGCGGACGCTTGAGGCGGATATTGAAATCGGAACGGATGCGCGCCGGATTTCTCCCCAGCACCATGACGCGGTCGGCAAGCATCACGGCCTCTTCAATGTTGTGCGTCACGATGAAGATGGCGCTGGCCGGCATTTTCTTATTCAGCCACAGCTCCAGCAGTTCACCGCGCAGGTTTTCCGCGGTGAGAACGTCGAGCGCTGAGAAGGGCTCGTCCATGAAGAGCACTTCGGGCTCGACGACGAGAGCGCGCGCGAAGCCGACGCGCTGCTTCATGCCACCAGAAAGTTCCTTGGGGTATGCCGTTTCAAAGCCATCCAGACCGACTGTGTCGAGCGTGCGCAGAGCGCGTTTGCGGCGCTCGACCGCCGCCACTCCCTTCGCCTCGAGTGGGGCTTCCACGTTCTCCAGCACGGTGAGCCAGGGGAACAGAGCGAAGCTTTGGAAGACTATCGCCACGTTGGGCATTTGGCCGTCGAGCGGCTTGCCGTGCCACAAAAGTGTTCCCGACGACGGTTGCGCAAGCCCGGTCAGCATGCGCAACAGCGTGGACTTGCCGCAGCCCGAAGGACCGAGCAGGGCCATGATCTTGCCCGGTCCGACTTCGAGGTTGGTCACTCCGACGACCTGAATCCGCGTGCCATCCGCCTGCGGATAGGACTTTTCGATTCCTACGGCTTGGATGATCGCGTCGCTCACGCCAATACTCCCGTTCTCTCTATACACGAACTGCGCAGAAGCGCAAAGCGCGCTCGCTGTAACAGTCTATTCACAATTGAGAGCATCGCAGCTCGACGGTGCGCGGGCGAGACGCCCCCGCGACGGCCGGCAGGCTTGCCCTGAGCGCAGTCGAAGGGATGGCGGCGCTACTCCTGCAAATCACGCGGCAAAGTTCTCATTCGGCAGCGCAGCGAGCGGTTTGGGAAGACGATCGCTCAATTCGGCCAGAAGCGCGAGCTTCGCGGCCAACTCGCTTGTCAGCCGCGCGGGATCGAAGCGCCACCGCCAGTTGCCCCCGTGTAGGCTCGGAGTATTCATGCGCGCCTCGCTGCCCAGTCCAAGTACATCCTGCAGAGGAATAATGCTCATGCTCGCCGTAGAACATTGCGCGGCGCGAACAAAGGCCCAATGAATGCCGTCTTCGCAGCGTCCAACATACGCCTCGGCATTACGGCGCTCGTGCTCTGCCGCGCCGGACTTCCACCAGCCTGCCACGGTGTCGTTGTCATGCGTGCCGGTATAGATGACCTTGCCCTCGGCGCGGTGCGGCAGGTAGATGTGCGCGCCTTCGTCTCCGAAACCAAATTGCAGAACGGCCATTCCCGGAATCTGCAACCGGTCCCGCAGGGCGTGGACCTCCGGAGTGATGTAGCCCAAGTCTTCAGCAAAGAACGGCAGGCCGCCCAGCGCCTCGCGGAGCTTCAGGAAGAGGTCGTCGCGCGGCCCATCCACCCAGCGACCGTTCACAGCCGTGGCATCAGACGCGGGAATTTCCCAGAACTGGTCGAATCCCCGGAAGTGATCGAGGCGGATGTAGTCACAGTTTTGCGTCGCCCAGCGCAGCCGCTGAATCCACCATTCGTAGCCGCGCGCCTTCATCACATCCCAGCGGTAGAGCGGATTTCCCCAGCGCTGTCCGGTCTTGCTGAAAAAATCGGGAGGCACGCCTGCCACGACTTCCGGCTCAAGATTCTCGTCCAGCCGGAACAATTCGCGGTGCGTCCAAACGTCGGCGCTGTCGTGGTTCATGAAGATTGCGACGTCGCCCACCACACGGATCGCGCGCTCGGAGCAGTAACGCCGCAGGGCCCGCCATTGTTCGTAGAAAGCGAACTGCAACGCGCTTCGGATCTGGATGTCGGCCGCCAGTTCCTGACGAGCCTTGTCCAACGCAGCCGGCTCTCGGTGGGCCAAATCCCGCGGCCAATGATTCCAGCTTTCAAGCTTTTGCCGGGCACGCAGGGCATCGAATAGAACAAAATCCTCCAGCCACCAGGCATTGTCCGCGCAGAAACTTTCGAACCGACGCAACGCATCACCCGAAGCTGAGCGCACAAAATTTCGCGCCGCCTCAAACAACAGCGGCATCTTCCGGGCGAACACCTGCTCGTATTCGACGGGGCCGGAACCGGCGGCAGTGCCCGCGAGTTTCGCCGAATCGAGCTTCCCCAGGTCGATCCAGCCACGCTCAGCGAGGCGTTCCAGACTGATCAGCAGTGGGTTTCCGGCGAAAGCGGATGTAGAGGAGTAAGGCGAATTACCATAGCCAAGTGGGCCTAGCGGCAGAACCTGCCAAAGGCCCTGGCGGGCGGAAGCGAGAAAATCTACAAATTGATAAGCGGCCGGCCCAAAATCACCAACCCCGCCGCGCGAAGGCAACGACGTGGGATGCAACAGAATGCCTGCGGCGCGCGGAAAAGGCATGTCACCGCCGCTAGATTCCCGGCTCGCTGCCGTTGCGGCCCAGGAGCTTGATCTCTTCTTCGTTGCGCTTGATCTTCCCCGATCGCGTCATCTCGTCGACCAGGCTCGAAACGAAAAGGCCAAAGCGCTCCTGCTGCTTCTGCTGCAGCAGTTGATCGCGGATCTGATCGCGCTTTGCGGCAAAGTCTGCATCCGTAGGCTGCTGGTTCTCGAGGACCGCCAGCACCACGGCGTTCGTGCCGCTGTTAATCGGACCGCTGATCTCCCCAGGCTTCATGTTGAAGGCTACCGAGGCTTGTCCAGACATCGAACCGACGTCGGGCACTTGCCCGTCAGGCAGAACGAAGTCGCTGGTCTTAACCGTCGCACCCAGTTCCTTGGCCGCGCGCTTCAGATCGTGCTCGGACTTGGCGCGGTCCGATAGCTCCTGAATCTTCTGCGTCAGCAACTGAGAAGAGCGCTCGTTCTTGAACTCTTCCTCCACCTTGCTGCGGATCTCTTCAAACGATGGCGTCGCGGCCGGCTTCACCGCCAGCAACTGAAACACGACGATGCCTTGCGATGCCGGAGCCACATCCGGCGGAGCCTTTTCGGCTTCGCCGAACACCGCATCCATGAACTGCGTGGACGGCCCAAGGCCGGGCAGCATGTCTTTGCGGGCGAAGAAATCCGAGTTGATCACCGGAATCTTCTGCTCCGCGGCGGCCGCGTCCAGACCCACACCCGGCTCGCGAGCTTGCTTTAGCAGCGCTTCAGCCTGCTTCTGAGCGATCTGCTGTCCCTTCTGATGCTTCAGGACGGGCTCGATCTCGGACTTCACTTCGTCCAGGCTTTTCGTGTGCGCTTCCTGCTTGTCATCCACACGAATAATGTGGAAGCCGTAGCTGCTCTTCACGAGATCGCTGATCTGACCCTTGGGAAGCGAGAACGCAGTCTTCTCAAACTCGGGGACTGTCTGGCCTTTCCCGATCCAGCCAAGCGATCCGCCCAGCTTTGCGCTGCCCGGATCTTCAGAATATTTCTTGGCCAAGTCTTCCAGCTTTGCGCCACTCTTCAGTTGCTTCAGCAAATCCTCGGCACGATGCTGGGCCTCAGCCACGCCCTTCTCGTCCACTTTGCCATCGGGCCCCGGCAGCGGAGTCTTGATCAGGATGTGGCTCACCTTCACCTGTTCCGCCACCTGGTACTGGGCACGATGCTGATCGTAGTAGGCACGCAGGTCGTCCGGCGTGACCTGTACGCCGGCCTCCGCCTTTGCCGTTTCAACCACAACGTACTTCACCTTGCGCTTCTCCGGGACGGAGTTTGCGTAACTCTGCTTGTGGCTCTCGTAAAACGCCTTCAGTTCTTCGTCCGTCGGATGCAGGCCCTTGCGCAAGTCATCCTGCTTCAGGAGCGCGTAATCGAACTTGACCTTGGAATTCTGCTTGATGAACTCCTCATGGATCGCCGCATCGCTCACGCTGGCGCTGCCCGAAATCAGCGCCTGCAGCTTCGTGAGCAGAATGTCGTTGCCCACGGCCTCTTCAAACTTGGTGGGCGTCAGATTCGCCCGCTGCAGCATGTCTTCATATTCGGTCTGGCCGATGAAGTTGCCGCCAGGGAAGAAGGTCGCCGCGTAGCGGCCGTGCTGCAGTTCGTCTTTGATTTCCGCAGGGGTGACTTTCAGCCCCATGCGCGCAGCCTCGCTCAGCAGGGCCTGACGATTGATCATCTGGTCGACGGCGCGCATGGTCTCCTGCTGGATCAGAAAAGGCATCAGCTTCGACGCCATTTCGCCATAGCGCTGCGCATCCTGTTGCGCCATCTGGCGCGCGGTCGTGCGCACCTCGTCGGCGGTGATGTCACCGCCATCCACCTTGGCAACGATGCCCTTGCCGGGCGTGCCGCCAGTGAAGACGTCTCCGCCCAAACCACCGGGGATCAGCGTTATCACCATCGACGCGCAGATGATCAGGAGCAACCCGCCCAGAACATACTTCGTGGTTTGCCCGGACTTTTGCAGGAAACGAATCATTTTCTTATCACTCCAGAGTGTAGAGGCGAATTTTTAATTATAAACTAGCCGGGTCGCCTGCGCCGGACGTTATCCTCGTTGCAAAACGCTACCGCCCGCATGCGGAAAGGCTGACTTTTGCGCTCTCGCGTTTCCCGAACCAAGCCGCCCAACTTCGGCGAAACTCCGCTATTGAAACGTATTAATATAAATGTTATCCATTCTCGGGGACATTTTGCGAACTTGCCCCCTGATCGACCACAAGCACGAACCGCCATTGATATTGATATTGATAGGAGCGTCATGAACTCAAGCAAGCGGCTGACAATCTCCCTCTTTACTCTGACCCAATTTCTTCTGGCTTCAGTCCTTTTAGCCCAAGACGCCGCACAAATGAAGCACGCCGCCGAAGCGAAGGTGACGCTGGGCGCTGGCTGGTCTCTGCAAACTTCGGCCAAGGTCGAAGCCAAGGGAGAGGTCATCTCTACGCCGCAGTTCGTTCCCAAGGGATGGCACGAAGCGACCGTTCCCACCACCGTGGTGGCCGCGCTGGTTAAGGACAAGACCTTCGCGGATCCTCTGTTCGGCATGAACCTGCGCGACTTTGCCGGCGTGAACTATCCCATCGGCGGGAATTTCTCCAACATCCCGATGGCGCCCGACAGTCCCTATGCGATTTCGTGGTGGTACCGCAAGCAGTTCGCCGTGCCGGCGTCTTACAAGGGCAAGACGGCCTGGCTGAAGTTCAACGGCATCAACTACCGCGCCAATATCTGGCTGAACGGGAAGCAGATCGCGAACTCCGACAACGTCGCCGGCGCGTGGCGGACTTACGAGTTTAATGTGACCGACAGCGCGAAGCCCGGCGCGGAGAACGTTCTAGCGGTGCAGGTTTTCTCACCGACCGACCACGATCTGGCCATCACTTTTGTCGACTGGAATCCCGCGCCGCCCGACAAGAACATGGGATTGTGGCGCGAGGTCTACCTCACGTCCAGCGGGCCGGTCGCTCTGCGATATCCCACAGTGGTTTCGAAACTGAATCCTCCGGCCAACGACAGCGCACAACTCACCGTAACCGCGCAGGTCAAGAACGGAAACAATCAGCCGGTCAAGGGCAAGTTGAAGGGACAGATCGAGAGCGTCAAATTCGAGCAGGATGTAGAACTCGCAGCCAACGAAACGAAAGACCTCACGTTCACTCCGGATAAGTACTCGCAACTTGTGTTCTCGAATCCGCGCCTGTGGTGGCCCACGCAGATGGGCAAACCGAATCTCTACCCTCTCCACATGGAGTTTGAAGTCGGTGGCGCGGTGAGCGACCACTCGGCCACCGAATTCGGCATTCGCGAAATTACCTCTGACTTCAACTCAATCGGCGGACGTCAGTTCCACATCAACGGCAAGAACATTCTGATTCGCGGTGGCGGATGGACCCCCGACCTGATGCTGCGCGAGAACTCACAACGCCTGCAGGACGAATTCCGCTACGTTCGCGACATGGGACTGAACACCGTCCGCCTCGAAGGCAAACTTGAGACCAAGGAATTCTTCGACCTCGCCGATCGCCAGGGAATTCTCGTCATGGCCGGATGGTGCTGCTGCGATTTCTGGGAGCGCTGGCCGCGCTGGAAGCCAGCCGACTTCGAAATCGCCAAGCAGTCCCTGCGCGACCAGATCTACCGCCTGCGCAGCCATCCCAGCATCGTTATGTGGCTGAACGGCAGCGACAACGCTCCGCCGCCGGACGTGGAACAGATGTATCTCGACGTGGAAAAAGATTTGTTCTGGCCCAACCCTGTCGTTTCGTCGGCGACGGGAAAGAAGACCAGCGTCACCGGCGACAGCGGCGTCAAGATGACGGGCCCATATGAATACGTCGCGCCCAGCTACTGGCAGGTCGATACTCCGGAAGGCCAGCCCGGCCGCAAACAGTGCAATCCCGGCGGCTGCGGCGGCGCTTACGGCTTCAACACCGAAACCAGCATGGGACCGGCTGTACCGCCGGTTGAGAGCATCCGCGCGATGGTGGGCAAAGACCACATGTGGCCCATCGACGACGTCTGGGACTATCACGCGGGCGGTGGCGAATTCAAAACCATTGGCGTGTTCAGCGAGGCGCTCGCGAACCGTTACGGCAAATCCGACAACGTGAACGACTTCGCCACGAAGTCGCAGATGCAGACTTACGAAGGCGTGCGCGCCATGTACGAGGCCTATAGCCGCAACAAATACCAAGCTACTGGCGTCATCCAGTGGATGCTCAACAACGCCTGGCCTTCGATGATCTGGCATCTCTACGACTACTACCTGCGTCCCGGCGGCGGATACTTCGGCGCCAAGCGCGCCATGGAAGCCCTGCATCCGGTGTACGGCTACGACGATCATTCGATCTGGGTGGTCAGCAGCCAGTATGAAGATGCAAAGGGTCTGAAGCTGACGACCAAAATCTACAATTTGGACATGACCGAGAAGTTCACACAATCGAACGCGGTCGATGCCGGTGCCGACAGCACGGCAAAGATTTTCGCGTTGCCCGATGTCGCTGGACTGAGCCCCACGTATTTCCTCTCTCTGCGCCTGGAAGATTCTGCCGGCAAACTTGTTGGCTCGAATTTCTACTGGCTCTCGACTAAGCCCGAGACTCTGGACTGGGCGAAAACCAATTGGTGGATGACGCCCACCGCTTCGTTCGCGGACTTCACAGCACTCTCGCAGTTGCCGAAAGTGAAACTGAAAGTCACCGACCGCAGCGAGCGCAAAGGCGAAGAACAAGTCACGCACGTAACGCTAGAGAACCCGAACAAGAGTCTCGCGTTCTTTATCCGCCTGAAGGTCAACAAAGGCATCAAGGGAGAAGAGATCCTGCCTGTCGTGTGGGAAGACAACTACATCTCCCTGATGCCCGGCGAGAAGCGCGAAGTCACAGCAACGTACCGCGCCAGCGAATTGGGTGCGGCCAAACCTACGGTCGAAGTCAGCGGCTGGAACGTGGAATAGAGGGAAGCGCTGGGGACGAAATGGGTCCCGGAGGGACCGCCGAAAGTAGCCCGCCAGTTCACTGGCGGGTGGAATCACACCTGGCCGGATCGTGCCGTAGGCACGGCTGAAATGCGACCGCGAGCCGGACGACCATTTCAGCCGTCCTCCGGGACTCGGCTCCATCTCTTGCGGCCACACCCGGCGTTGAAACGCCGGGCTATTTTCAGATGTCCCTCCGGGACAACCTTTCATGCATCCGAAGGACTGTGCACGGTTTTAGACCGACGCTTTCCACGCTCACACGTGCTGAGAAACTGACAGCACATTCCCGTCCGGATCCTTAAACCACGCCACTTTATCCCCGGTCGGCGCGGTCCAGATTCCGAGTTCGTCTTGCTTGAAGAATCCGAAGATTTCGAAGTGCACGCCCTTTTTTCCCAGCGCACGCACCATATTCTCGATGTCTGACACCTGCCATCCAAGAACAGTGAACTGCGCTGGAGTGAAATCCTTCAGCTTTGCGGCCCGGATCATAATCCCATTCGCATCCAGCACCATCGCGAAGCCGTCGTCTTTTACAAAGCGCAACCCCAGCACGCCTTCATAAAACGCCCGCGCCTTCTCCGAATCCTTAATGGGAACAAAAGCTACGATGTTCGTCGATCCCAGCATGGCGCCTTCCTCCCCCGACGATTTCAAACGCGAGAGAAAGCCTACCCCATTGCGCGGCTTCCTTCATTACGATATTGTGACAATAAATGTCGAAATCACGACAAGCCGTTCACCTCTGTCCGAAGCTGCCTTCGCCCGTCACAGCACTGGCTTTTGAACTGGGTCACGGCCAAGTCATCCCCGAGCACATGCACCCGGAGGACCAACTCGTGTACGCGTGCCAGGGAGTTATGACGGTGCGAACCAGAGCAGGGACATGGGTCGTTCCGGCCCAGCGCGCCGTCTGGATACCTGCCAGAACTCCCCACAGCATCCTGATGTCAGGTGCAGTCTCGATGCGGACGATTTACTTGCGCGCTCGAATGGCGCGGCGTCTTCCTCGGGCCTGCTGCGTGGTCAATGTCTCGCCACTCCTGCAACATCTGATCCTTCAACTGTGCACTCACGAGAAGCTGACCCGGAGATCAAAAATCCACGCCCATCTGATCGACGTTGTTCTTGATCAGTTGGAGACTGTGCAAGCCGTTCCTCTCCAACTCCCGGCTCCCTCCGATGCCCGGGCAGCGCGTGTGGCGGCAGTTCTGCACAGAAACTTGGACGATTCTCACTCTTTGGAATGGGCGTGCGAGCAGGCAGGAGCGAGCAAGAGGACCATCGAGCGGCGATTCCGGCAGGAAACCAAGCTATCGCTGGGAAAATGGCGCCAGCAGCTTCGGCTTCTGCGCTCACTCGAACTCCTGGCGGCAGGAGAAAAAATCAGCCACGCGGCTCTCGAAGCCGGATACAGCACACCAAGCGCGTTCATCGCCATGTTCCGTAAAGCGCTCGGAACCACGCCGCGGCGCTATTTCGAAAATTCCCGTCCCCGCTGAACGCCTAGGAATCGCTGAAGTCGATCATGACGGGCGCCGCACGGAACCAGTTCGTCTTGTAGCCGACGTAGAGCAATCCTATCGCGAACCAGATTCCACCCACGGTCTTGGCGATGATATTGAGGTTGAGCCAGATCACGAGGCAGAAAGCGAAACCGATCAGCGGGAGAATCGCATCGCGCACGAGCCTCCGTTCCGCACCGGTCTTCTTGGTGATCACCGAAAACTGCCAGAAACAGGCAAAGTTCACTCCCATGAACGCCAGAAACGCGCCAAAATTGAGAAGCTCCCCCGCGTGCTCGTATGCGCTCCCAATGTAGTTGAGGGCGACCGCTCCGGCGAACGCGAGCCCTCCGATGAGCAAAATGTTGTAGGTTGGAGTGCTGGTGCCCGGCTTCAAATAGCCGAAGAATTTTTTCGGCAGCACGTTGTCGCGGCCCATGCCAAACAACAACCGCGCTGCTCCGAGCGTACCGGTCAATCCACTCCCGAAAGCCGCGACGATCAGGATCGCGCCCATCGCGTTGAAAAGGAAAACACCTCCGACCCGGCTACAGATATCCATGAACGCGGTCTCAAGATTCGGGAAGGTGTGCCAGTCCGGCCACACGCGCGCCCCGAGATAGGCCTCAAACCCGCTGCACACGCCGGCAAAGATGCAAGTCAACACAACGGCCAGCAGAACGTTGCGCTTGGGATTCTCCACGTCTTCGGCGAGCGTGGTCACCCCATCGAAACCGATATAGGTCAGCGCCGCAAACGAAGTCGCAGTCAAAATCTTGTGAGAATTGAAAGTCTTCGGGTTATAGAACGGCTCGGTCGACAGCAAGCCAGCCCATCCTTGTCCGTGCCACAGGTAGCGAATCGCGAGCCACACAAAGAACACCACCACCACCGACATCACGGCGAGCAGAACTTTATTGGCTCGTGCCGACGACTTTACTCCGGCTAGATTCAGCACAGTCATGATCCCGGCAATCAGCGCAGCCCACACGATGTAGGGAACCTGCGGCAGATAGCGCTCGTGCAATGCGGTCGACATCCATACGGTATTGATCAGGGGCTGTAGCAAGTAATCGAGGATCATGGCCCAACCCGCCAGGAACCCCAGATGTGGGTTGAGTCCCTTACCCACATACGTATAGGCCGATCCCGCAGTCGGGTAGAGCGTTCCCATGCGGCCGTAGCTGACCGCGGTGATGAGCATGGCAAACAGCGCGATGAAAATGATGGTGACGAAGTGTCCGTCAGAAAGCTTCTGAGCGACGCCGTACAAAGGAACAGGCGCGATGGGCTGGATGAGGACGATGCCGTAGAAAATCAGGTCCCAAAGCGTGAGCGTGCGGCGAAGCCTGGGCGCAGAGGAAGACGCGGAGGTATTTTCCATGGGTCCGGCTATTGGATTATGGCAGGGGCGAAATTGTCAATATTAAAACGTTTCCGTACCCACCTTATCTACTCTCGCCGTAGTCGAACCAGTATCCCCGCTGCTCGTTGCCCGACATGCTCCGTGTGTTGTATTCGAGCAGATACTTCAGGTGCGCGTCGTCGAGCGGGAACGACTTCTTCGGCGGATACGGATACTCGCCCATGCTCAGGAACGGCAGAGGCGCGACATAGTTCCCTTCCGCGGCGTAGAAGTCCATGTCTTTCTCGTAGCCGTTGGCCGCGAAGAAATAATCGCGCACCCAGCCCTTGGGAAGCGCGGGTAGATGCGACGGATCGAAGTCCAGCCGCACCTCATCGCCCGAGCCAAACACGGCCAGCTTGTCGTCGGTCGCGGTCAGAAGAGGCAGCACGTCGCCATAGCGAGTGTAGGTTCCGGCCGGACGCGTATACGGCCCAGTCGCACTGACTTTCTCGTAGATGTACTGCACGTTGCCGGCGGGCTTGCCCTCAATCTTTAACGGATAGCCGTGAAATTCGAGATCGGCATGCACCAAGGGAACGGGCGACACGCAATAATCGTAGCGCCGGCACCCTGCCGGCTGTCGCATGGGCGTCCCGCCCACGCTGCCCGCATCTTCGCGAAACTCTTCAATTTCCATGTGCTCTCCGTCGCGGCGGGCGAGACGCCCGCCGGACAGCCGCCGGGACGGCGGCGCTACCTGCTCCGTGCGATCGATCAGAATACTGTCCCAATAAACCTGCAGGTTCGTCGTGATGCGAATCTTCCGCGTGCCCGGCGGCAGCTTGCCGGTCAGATCAGCCGTCATGGTGCGAGGACCTCCGGCCGGAAAACCCATGTCGTCGACGACGCGCTTCCACTGCCCGTCTTCACCTAACGCTTCCACGTACGGCGAGATCGCTTCCACTCCGGCCTGCGACGCCGCATACATGCTGTTCGCCGAGAAGTACTCGACCTCGCCATGCAGCAGCAGCCACAGTGGCCCACCTCGGTATGCCTCACCCAGATCGAGCGTGAGGCAGTGCGGCTTGGCGAATCCCTGAAACTGCGTCAGCGCAAAATCTCCAAAATAACGATGCGCCAGCAAATTCGGCAGAACGTCGTGCCCGTGCTCATCCCACGTCCCCGCAGGCGGTCGCGCGTCGCGGCTCACCACCACCTTGAACGGCGGATACGGCGCGTTTGACGCGAAATACTCGTTGGGATAAACGTCGACGTTCGCCGGATGATCGATCGCCAGCAGCCGCACCTGATCGAGGTAAACAGCCTCTTCGAGTGGCTCCATAAAGCGGAAGCTTAGAGTCTTCTCCGTGCGTCCCATCCTGTTGTCATCCTGAGCCGCAGCCTTTAGCGGCGAAGGATCCGTGCAACTGGCAGGAGAGTGCATAGATCCTTCGCTTCGCTCAGGATGACAAGCGGTCTTTGGTTGGGAATTTTCCTTCTCCCGAATCATGCTGCGGTCAATTTTGATGTACTCCACCGGCCGCGGCACGTCACGCTGGTTGGGGCCCACCCAGTGCCCGACCACGCCCGCGCCCAGCATGTCGGCAACAAACTCGTAACGCTCGCCGTTCCAGACGAACAGCGTGGGACACGAACTGCCCCGACGGTCGATCTCGAGGAAGTTCTGCTGCTTGTCGCCCGCCACCTGAATTTCGTCTTCCAGAACGCCCGTGGGCCACAACATTCGGACGATGTCGGCTTCCTTGGAATCGCCCAAACCGACGACGATGTCCGTGGAATTCTGTCCCAGGTAGCCGTTCGATCCCGCAATCTCAAACTTCTGCCGGTTGCCGCCGGAGAAAACTTCAACCTTGGTGCCGATCGCGGATTTGTTGTCGGCCAGCCCCTTGAGCGAGATCCGCAGCCAGTGATTCTGATTGCCGCCTTCATTGCGCAGCAGCACCGCAGGCCCGTGATTTTGCGTGATCAGCAGGTCGGTCGCTCCGTCGCCGTCGTAGTCACCGGTGATGATGGCGCGCGGATCTTTGAGCTGGATTTTGTCGAGGCCAACGTCGGAGGTGACATCTTTGAATCCGTCAGGTCCGAGGTTGCGGAAGAGTTTAATTTCGCCCTTGCCGTCTTTCGTCTCGCCGACAGCCACGAGGTCGACCCAGCCGTCGTTGTCGTAGTCGAAGGCGGCGACACCGAAAGCGCGGACCCAGTTGGTCTCAGGCAAGGGGATTCGATCAAAGCTCTTACCGTGGTTGTTGCGCCAGAGAGTGAGGCCGGGAGTAGCGCCGTGGGTAAACGCCAGATCCATCCATCCGTCATGATCGAAATCGAGGACGGCTACGCCTGCGGTTTCCGAGGGCATTGGAGAAGACCAAAGTTCGCGTTTGATGAACTTGCCTTCTCGTGGGTTCTCGTAAACCAACGTTCCTATGTAACCGTTCTCTTTGGCGGACCCTGAGCGGTCGCCCAAGCCGGTAGTCACAATGTCCACAGCACGATCATTGTTGTAATCGGTACCTACAGCCGAACGGTTTGGTGTCGCGCCCTGCAGACCGACGGACTCAGTGACGTCAGTAAACGTGCCGTCGCCGTTGTTCCGCCACATTGCATTTGCCCCGGTCAATTTTCTGGACACCGTGCCTGCCTTGTCGGCGTTGCCGGTGATCAACAAATCGATGTCGCCGTCGTGATCGTAATCAATGAACGTGGGTCCCGCGTGCTGAACCTCGCTTTTTATTCCCGCGGCTTCGGTTACGTCCTTAAACGTTCCATTTTTCTCGTTGTGCAGCAACACAATCCGGCCGCTGAAGCCGATCACTAGATCTGTCGCGCCATCGTTGTCGTAGTCGCCGACTACACAGCTGATCGCGTGAAGACTAGGATCAAGTTCGGCTCGCCGAGTCACGTTTTCGAACCTGCCGTTTCCAAGGTTGTGATATAGAGACATTCCGCCCTGGGCGCCATTGTTGGGGAGGAAGAGGTCCATTCGACCATCAGAATCGTAGTCCAAGAAGCACGCACCGGGGCTGTCATCATCCGAAAGGGGCTGGCCATCGGAAGAGAATGAGGTCGTATCAGGCTTGAGCCCAGCCTCCAAGGTGACATCCACAAACCGTACCTTAATCGGCGCCGGAGCCTTCAGCACCGCCGACGGCGATTCCACCGCGCGCGAGTACTGGCCCTGCTCGCCATAGGCCAGGCTCATGGGCGCGCTGATTTTGTTTTGCGTGAGGTACTGGAATTTCTTCAGGTGCTCGCGCGCGTGCTCGGTGTCGCCGGACTGCTGGTACGCGCGCGACAATCCGAATTCCGCCGAGGCATGAATCGGGTTGAGTTGCAGCGCGTGCTGAAACGCTTCAATGGCTTGCGGAAACTGCTTGGCCTGCACATACGCTGTGCCAAGAAAATACCAAGTGTCAGCGTCGTTCGCATCGATCTCGATGACGCGCTTGAACGCATCGATCGCCGCCTGCGCATCGCCGGTGTTCTTGGCCAGCATCCCGAGGCTGTACCAGGCATTCGGATTCTTCGGATCCTGTTTCAGCGCATCTTCCAATGCAACCTTGGCTTCGTCGATCTTCTGCAGGTTCAGGTAAGCGACACCCACATTCAGCCGCGCGATCGCAAGTTTGGGATCGGCCTCCGCGGCCTGCTGGAACTCTTTCAGTCCCTTCTCGAACAGCTGCTGGTTCATGTAGGCGACGCCGAGGTTATTCAGGCGCGCCGCCTCGATGGGATTCGATTTCGACTCGGAGGACAGCAGGCCAAAGGCAGCAAGCAGCGTTGCGATAAGGGCAGCAGAAATTCGGAGATTCATCTCGCTAACGATTTAACCACAGAGCGAACCTCGGCGGCTAAGCCGGATGATAGCCGGATGTCTAATTGGCACGGCCCGAAAAGCCCGCCCTGAGCGCAGCCGAAGGGTCGTGCCATTCCCGTTTGTCTTGCAAGTCAAAACATCGACTACTCTCCGGCCGCCTTCGCCGTCATCGCGGTGCGAGGAGCCGGAGCCTTCCCATACGCCCGCTTGGCAACGACGCCCTTCCCTTCCTGCACTGCGACGGTCTGGCCCGCGTCGATGTTCGAGAGCTTATCCACGTGCCCGCTGGGCCACTGGATCTCAACGCTGTCGGCCTTCGTGAGCGTGCCCAAGCCAAAGGTCAACACCAGTTCGCTCTGCGCCAGATAGCTCGATCCCGAGCGCAGCATCTTCCACTGCTTGTCGCCACTAGCACTCACGCGGACAACCGCGCCGATACCGTCGCGATTCGATTTCGTGCCCACGAGTTTGATGCGCAGGCTGTGATTCGTCCCGCCTTCGTTGTGGAACAAGTACGCCGGCCCAGCGTTCGTGGTGAGCAAAATGTCGAGGAAACCGTCATTGTCGATGTCGCCGTAAGCCGCAGCCCGCGCCACTTTTGGCGCGCCGAAAACGTTGCCCATCTGCGCCGTGACCTCCGTAAACTTTCCTCCGCCAAGATTTCGAAACAAATGAGGAGGCTCGGCATAACTCACGCGCTTCTGGACTCGTTCGATCTGATCTTCAATGTGTCCGTCGGCGACGAAAATATCCTGCCAGCCGTCGTTGTCGTAATCGAAAAAGAAACAGGCGAAACCCAGAGTAATCAGGCTCGCCCGCCCCACCTCCGATTGCGGGGCTTCGTCGACGAATAGTCCGTTTCCCTCGTTGTGGTAGAGCGAGACCATCTGATTGGCGAAGTTGCTGATCATGATGCTGGCGTAGCCGCTGTGATCGTAGTCGGCAGCGTCGACGCCCATGCCCGCCCGCGCAATGCCGTCCTCGCTGAACCCGATGCCCGCTGCAACGCCGCGCTCCTCAAACGTTCCGTTCTGCTTGTTGAGGTAGAGCTTGTTGGGTTGCGTGTCGTTCGCGATCACGAGGTCCGGCCAGCCATCCCCGTTGGAATCGAGAACGGCGATTCCAAGACTCTTCGAAGTAGGATCGCCGAGTCCGGCTTTCTGGGTGGCGTCTTCAAACTTGCCGCCGCCCAGGTTGTGCCACAGGCGCAACGACGTTCCCTTGTACGACTCGGGCGTGCAGTAGGACTTGTGCGCTCCGTCGATTGTGCAATACAGATCGCCCTGCTCGCTCCACTGCACGTAGTTCGCGACCACGAGGTCGAGTCTGCCATCGCGGTCGTAATCCACCCAGGCAGCGCTTGTCGAGAACTCGCTCGGCCCCCACATTCCGGCCGCCTTGGTGACGTCAGTAAACGTGCCGTTGCCGTTGTTGTGGAAGAGATGGCTCTGGCCCAGCGCGCTGACGAAGATGTCGTCAAAGCCGTCGTTGTCGTAGTCGCCTACTGCGACTCCGAATCCGAACATGGGAACCGCGAGGCCGACTTTGCGCGTGACATCGGTAAATGTGCCGTTGCCATTGTTGTGATAAAGCTTCAGCGTGGTCGCGCCGCCGCGCGGGTGCCCCGGAAAATCATCTCCGTTGATAAGAATGATGTCGGGATAGCCGTCGTTGTCGTAATCGATGAAGGCGCAGCCCGGTCCCATGGTTTCCGGCAACCACTTCTTGCCGAAGGCGCCGTTGTTGTGGGTGAAGTGGATTCCCGCCTGCGCCGTGATGTCGCGGAAGTGAATCTGTTGCGCCTCGCCTGTGGTCGACAGCCAACAAACTACCAACCACAGAGTCACAGAGACACAGAGGAACCTCAAAGAAGCCCTATGGCGTTCTCTGTGCCTCTGTGGCTCGGTGGTGAGTTTTCTGGTTGTGCAGAACATTTATCTGGAGGCCCCAGCGGATACTGCCTTGGATGTACCTGACTGGACAGCCGAGGCGGCTGTCCCTACATGTTTCGAGTTGAGCGCCGACAAAGAAACAGAAACATGCTCATGCACCGCCTGCCGTTCGTTGTTATCTTCGGGATGAATCTGGCGGTAAGGCCCGGTGATCGCCTGCGATGACTCGTCTGCCTTGAATCGCATATATCGCGCCTCGTGCTCCTTGGCTAATTTTTCCTGACCGAGGCCGTTGTAACATAGCATCAGGTTGTAGTGGGCCTGCAAGTCTTCGGGATCAATCGCCAGCACCGACTGCAGAGTCTTCACCGCCTCATCGTATTTGCGCTGCAGGAACAGAATGCGGCCCAGGTCATTGATCGCAACCCGGTCCCTGGGATACTGCGCCAGCACAATCCGCAGTCGTGCTGCGGCGCCCTCGTAGTTCCCGTCTGCGCGAAGCACCTTGGCATAGAAGAAATTCGCCCGCGCCAGTTTCGGAGACAGGGCCAGCGCTTTCTCGAGCACCGTGCGCGCACGGGCCATGTCGCCTTCCTGCACCGCGCAGCGCCCAATGTTCACCCAGCCATCGGGATTATTCGGGTCCGCCTCGGTAATCTTCTGGAAAGCGGCGGCCGCGCCTTTCAAATCTCCCTGCAGAAATAATCCGATTCCGTAATCGTTCCAGCGCTGCCACTCTTCCTTGCGGACGATGGTCTTTGGCTCAGCCGCGGGCGCGTTATGCGCAATCACCGGAAGCGTCACTTCATTCTCGGCAATCGCGACAATTGGCAGGTCGGGAATCTTCTCTTCCTTCGCCGAAACTCCGCTCAGAGACGCCGTGAACACGGTCGGCCGATCATCATAGGCTGGCGCAACTGAGTTCGGTTTCGTCGGGTCAGGCATTCCGGCGAAAGCCTCGTGCGTTCCATACCAAGAAAACTTCCGGTAACAGAGCCGCGCATGTAGCGTGATCTTGTTGCCCCCATTCTGCGGGATCAGCATCCGGTAGTGAACTGTGTCGGCCGCACCCGGCGGGATCAGCCGCACATACACCACCGCCCGCGTCGCCCACGCATTGCGCTTGTTGATGGGATTGCCGTGCGCGTCGATCTGCAACGAGCGATAAAAGTGCGCTCCCTTTTCCACCGGACCATGCCCATTGTCCTCGACCATGCCGCTCCAGAAAATGGTCTGCCCCTTGTCGTCGGTGCCTTTCAGTTCGAGCCACGTGTCGTAAGCGTCGACGGTGCCGCCGGGGAAAAAGTGCCCAACTTTCTTCGTGCGCACCACTACGTCCACGCGGACCGTATCGCCGCGCCGCACGGCCGGTTGTACCAGGTTCAACGGCGCAGTCACCGGAGCAACTTCGCCACCCGTCTCAGCCGTCATCTTGCTCTCGGCTTCTTCTCCTACAGCAAACGTAGTCGAAAGTTCCGACTGCGTCGTCGCGCCGGCCTTGAGCGGAGCCTGCGCCGGAGACAGAGCGAAAATATCGACGGTGAGCGCGCCGCTCTTCAGAAAGTCTTCGGTCAGCTTGAGCTGCGGTGCGTCTTCGTTCGCCGTGGGCACCGCGGTGTTCGCCCCAGGAAATCGATGTGAGTGCACGAAACCATTAATATTGCCCGCGTCCTTGGAAGCCTCCGCCGGCATGTGGCAATCGGCGCATTGTTGCGGCTTGGGCGGATAGTAGAACGACCGTGCTCCCTGACCGGAGACTCCGCTGGCCTGCCAGTTGTCGTATTCGTTGAAGCCGCGGAACCAGCGGTAGTGGTTCACCGGGACGTCCAAGTGCACCTTGTGGCAAGAGGAGCAGAACTCCGCCGTCTGATCGCGCATGAAAGGCTTGAGAAAGACGCGACGGTGCGGCTCGGGATTCAGCCGGATCAGGAAATCATGCAGCGAACGTGCTACCGGATTCTGCGTGGCCGCCAGTTCGTGCAACTTCGGATACTCGAGATAAAAATCGCCCTGCCCCATCGTGCTCTTTACGTCGGCAATGGAGTGGCACATCATGCAGCCGAGTCCTGCTTGCGCCTCGGGCCGATGCACGATCTGCTTGATCGGCGTGTCCATCAGTCCCGCGTACAGCACGGCGGGATCGTGGCAGCCCCCACACCATTTCGAGGGCTTGGTGCCGACGGTGTCCTGCATGTACTCAATCGACTTGCGATACCACTGGTTGTTGAACGACGAGAAATGGTGCGCCGAGCTGAACCACTGGTTGTAGACGTCTTCGTGGCAGCGCTTGCAAGAGTCGGATTCCATGAAGAACTTACTGGGAATCTTCTGTTTGCCGTACACCTGCGCCGAACTCGGGAAGAACGCGCCGTCAGGCCCGTCGCCTTCCCCGTTCATGTTGTCGGGCGGCATCGTCGGATTTTGAATGCGGGCGCGCGTCTGCCAGCTTTCGCGCACGTATCGTGCACCGTAACCGATGCCGGCGAGCAACGCCAGACAGATCGCAGCGCGCACTGCACCCGCGACAATCCTCGATCCAGGCGGTACCGGATCGGAGGACTCTCGGCTGCCCAGCCATCCAGCAATCAGCAGGCCGACGCCCGCGAGAGAAATTACAATGTGAAAATAAAGCTTGTTCCATTCCGTGCGCGGAGTGCCCGTCTTGATGAGGATCAGTCCTAAGACCGCTCCTGCAGCAACCAGCAACCATCCCGCGCGAGAAGAAAAACTTCCTGTGCGCATCAAGCGAACGAAGGCCGGAATCAGCAGGATCGCAACCAGCACGCCGCCGAGCGCGTGCAGCAGCACTACCGCCGCATAAAGAATGTTGGGCTGCGGAAACGTGTAGAGGTATGCGGCCGAAACGACGAGAAAAGGCACCAGCCAGGACAAAGCCCGACCGACGATTCCCCCAGATGTAGGCATTTCCCGCATGGCCAGACCTTCAACCGCTTGACCGAGAAATCAGCCCCACAGTGGCCAAAATCTCGCGCAGATAAAATTACACAGGGCTGGCGGCAGGCGGAATAATACAAAAATACTACCGAGAGCGTGGCGGAGGTTCAGCTGATCGGCGGGATTCTCCACGCTCTACACTCCTTCTCGAGCGCGGCCGCAACGGCCAGCACCTGCTCCTCTTCCCACGGACGGCCGACGATCTGCACGCCGATCGGCAGCCCCTCGGTGGAATGGCTCACCGGAACCACAGCCCCCGGATTCCCCAGCAGATTGAACCACTCGGTATAACTCCACGCATCGAGATACCCGACAGTCTTGCCATCGATCTTCCAACTGCGCTCGCCGTGGCGGAAAGCGGGAATCGCGGCCGCCGGACACAGCAGAATCGGATACTTCCGCATCTGCGCCAGAAACGTGGCGCGCAAAGTGTCGCGGCCGATCCATGCCTCAAGTAGACTCTCTGCGCTGAGCGGCGACTCGGCCGAGGACCACGCGAGGAACTGCTTCAGCACCGGACTGAGTTCGTGATCGCACTCGCGGAACATTGGGCGAATCAACATTCCGCCAGCGGTGACGAAGAATTTCTTCCACAGCATGCGCGCCTCTTCGAGACCTTCGGGGCGAAATGGCTCGACTTCAAATCCCGCTCCCCGCAGGGCCTCGGCAGCGGTAATCACGGCTGCGCGAGTTTCGGGAGTCACGGGCGTGCGACCGTCGTCCCCAAAATAGCCGATCTTCAGCTGCTTAGTTTCGCGCTCAGTCGGCCAGCGCACGGGCACTGGTGCTGCGCAAGTGTCGCCGTCGTCCGGACCTTGCATCACTTCGAACAGCGCCTTTAAGTCAGCCACGGTGCGCGCCATGGGACCGACCACTCCGATCAGCGCAAATGGCCCGCCCGATGCGGGAAAGTGCCCGGTCGCCGGGATGCGCCCGGGGCTAGGCTTGAGTCCACAGATGCCGCTGAAGTGTGCCGGCACTCGAATCGATCCACCGCCGTCGCTGCCTACGCCACCGGCCGACATGCCCGATGCAATTGCCGCCGCTTCCCCGCCGCTGGAGCCGCCCGGAGTACGTTCCAGATCCCACGGGCTGTTGGTGCGGCCGTATAAGAGATTGTCCGTCTCCCACGCCATCAGGAGTTCCGGCGTGTTGGTTACGCCCAACAGGATCGCGCCCGCACCGCGCAGCCGTGCTACCAGTGGCGCATCTTGGGTTGCGATGTATCCAGCGCGCAGCCGGGTGCCCGATTCGCATCGGAGCCCGGCCACGTCCAGAGAACTCTTGACGCTGATCGGAACGCCGTGCAGCGGTCCGAGAGCATGGCCCCTCATTACCTCATCTTCGGCCTTGCGGGCTTCGCGGCGAACCCGCTCCGCGTCCACGTGCACGAACGCATTCAGTTTAGGATTCAATCTTTCGATTTTCGCCAGGTGCGCATTGGCGACTTCGACCGAGGAGATCTTCTTCTCCCGGATTTGCCGGGCCATACTCACAGCGGACAGGAACGTCAGTTCGGTCATGAGATCCTTGCTCGGAGTGCGCCATCCAGCACACGCTTCTCGTCTTTCGTCAGGGCTCGAAACGCACCCTTCGCCAGGTCTCCCAAGAGCAGCGGACCGATGGCCACTCGCACCAGCCTGAGCACTTCGGCCCCAAGCCCCTCCAGCATGCGCCGTATCTGCCGGTTCTTCCCTTCGTCGAGCGTGATCTCAAGCCAACAGTTCTTCTCTCCCGAGCGCAGCACGGCGGCCTTCCGGGCTCTCAGGAACTCACCATCGGATTTCACGCCCTTCAGCAGCAACTCGACGAGGTTCGCGTTTGCAACCATGGCAATCTGTACGTGGTACGTCTTTTCCAAGTGCGTTTCCGGGGCGGCAATTCGTGCGCCCCATTCCGAGTCATTGGTCAACAGCAGCAGTCCTTCGCTCGCCTTATCCAACCGCCCCGCGGGAGCAACCCAGGGCTGCGATTCCCGAGCCCTCTCCAGCACGGTATACACCGTCTCGCGGCCTTTTTCATCGGAGGCCGTGGTCACCACGCCCCGCGGCTTGTTCATCATGAGATAGATCTTGGTATGCGGATCGACTGCCCGCCCCTCCACCATAATGCGGTCTTGCCCCAGGCGGGTCGGCGTCTCGGGATCGCGGCGCACGCTGCCGTTCAACTGCACGCGGCCGGCTCGAATCAGCTCCGCCGCCTGCGAGCGCGAGCAGTATCCGAGCTTCGAGAGAGCACGCGCCAGACCGATCTTGCGGGATGCTTGCTGCGCTGACACGCGTTCATGCTAATCGAAGCGAGTGCACCCCTGCATGCACAATCCGGATGTCGCAACCACCTATGGCTTGGTACTATGTTGGGGCAATGACGCGGGCACCATCAGTGCTCCCGGCCATTGCGGCTGTGCAAAGGAGTTTCATGGCTCACCAACATCCTCCGCGCTTTCTAAAGATTGTGGACGACGCCAAGACCCGCGTGCGCGAGACCGACGTCGACGCGGTAAAAACCAGAATGGACCGTGGCGACAAATTCGTTCTTGTAGATGTTCGTGAAGAAAGCGAGTTCTCCAAGGACCATTTGCCTGGCGCCATTCATCTCGGCAAAGGCATCATCGAACGCGACATTGAAGCGCGCGTGCCGGAACTTAACACGGAAATGGTGCTTTATTGCGGTGGCGGATTCCGCTCTGCGCTAGCGGCTGACAATCTGCAGAAGATGGGCTACACGAATGTCATCTCAATGGACGGCGGCATTCGCGACTGGCGCGAGAAGGGTTATCCGCTGACCAAGGGGTAACGCTCCGCTTCGTCTCTCCGAGCCATGATGTTATTTGCAGTGGCTCATCACATCACTCACGATCATCGTGGCACCGTCGTAATCTTCAGGCAGAGCGTGGGGCGCTCCAGCAACGCAGACGGATGTCTTCGTGGACTTAATGGCGCTGAACCACTCCGAACTGAGCGGAACAGCAGCGGAGAGATCCTCGCTGCCGAACAGAACGCGAACGACAGTCTTGTAACTGGGCCGGGGAAAATCGTCAGAGACCACACTGTCATGTTGGAAGCTGGCGTAAACATCCTTGCCATTACTGTTGATGTCGGCGCTGCACACCGCCGAGGGGAAAGCGGGATCGACAAAATCCTGAGCCGTTTGGATGCCGTAGTCTTCCGAGATTTTCACTCCCGAAGGACAACTCACACTTAGCGTCGGCGCGGCCGTACCCGCGCAGCCATGATCGATTCGCCCGTAAGGCGGCGCCGAGGTGGCTTCTACCATGGTAAACATCGGGCCCGGGCCGGAAGTGTTTCCCATGCCATATTGCGTCATAGCGTAAGCGATGAGCGCGCCTCCGCCGCTATTGCCGGTAGCGCACACCGGGTGAGCCGTGTCGCTGTTGAGAAGAGTTGTCCACACCGCGTGAACCACGGTGGCATAGCGGCACGCGAGCGCCCGCGGGCCATCGGTTGCCGGGCCCGTAAGCCAACCATCAGGCTCGTTGATGAGCTGATCGGGATCCGAGAAGTCGATCTGTACCGTGCGGTAATTGTCTGCGTTGATCTCCTGCACCACTAACAATCCGCAATTTGATCCGGCACAACGCGTGTCTCCCTCAAATTCAGAATCGTAGTCGTAGAGCGCATTGCCGCCGCCACCCGTAGTAAAGAACACCGTACCCCGCAGTTGACTCAGGTTCGCAGGCTCATTGATCTTAACGGCCGCGGCGAAATCGCCGGTCGCTTCCGGGCAATCCGATACCACGGCACGGTAGCAGGTGCCGTTTGCCAGACCTGTGCTCGAGCACGAATCTAGCGTGAGTGTGGCCTTGCCAATGGAGTTTTGCGCGGCGTGCGCGGGAGCCACAAAGGCTGCCATCAAGCCCGCGAGCAGGCAAGTGATGGCAGGATAGAAAGCGACGGTGGGGGTTCGTCGCTTTGAGGGTCGAGAACAGTTCAGATCCTGCAAACTTGAAACTTCTACGAATGCCACTACGGTCTCCCGAAATCGAGATGTGCGCCTCGAACAACACTTTCGAGTCTGGCATCGCAAGCAGGGCTCGTCAATGCACTCATTGCGATTTCATGTAAATTAATTTTCAGATAGCGCGGATACTATGCAAGTTCTTGCGCACTTCGCCGCCTCGGATCTTCAATTCGTGTGTTTGCGTGCGGACGGCGATAAGCTTATCGTGGTCTGCGGTCTCGGTCGCCGCATCGCAGGGGCTTGCAACATTCGGATGAGGCCCCAGACTCGACTCGCAAAGTTGTGAACTCCGCCCCTTTGGCAGGCACGTCCGTTACCCGCTTATGAATGGTCGCATTTTCTTCTGGTCGCTTACCTCGGCACTCGCCGGATTTCTCTTCGGGTTCGACACCGTCGTGATTTCGGGCGCCGAAAAAACAATTCAGGCACTTTGGGGGCTGAGCCCAGAGATGCATGGCATTGCCATGGCCTCAGCCCTTTATGGCACCGTCGTGGGCTCCCTGCTCGGCGGCTGGCCTGCGGACCGCTTCGGACGCAAAGCCACACTGCTGTGGATCGGCATTCTTTACTTTGTCGGAGCGGTCGGCTCGGGTCTAGCGAATAACGTAACGATGTTCATCGTCGCTCGCGTCATTGGCGGGCTGGGCATCGGGATCTCGACCGTGGTCGCTCCCATGTATATCTCGGAGATCGCGCCACCCAAGCATCGCGGACGATTGGCCGGGATGTTCCAATTCAACATTGTCTTTGGCATTCTGATCGCGTTCGTTTCAAATGCGCTGCTCGCGGGCATCGGCGAAAACGCATGGCGCTGGATGCTGGGCGTGGCCGCGTTTCCCTCGTTGCTTTACGCTGTGTTCTGCTTCGGACTGCCCGAAAGTCCGCGCTGGCTGCTGAGCCGCAAGGGCGACCGCGAAGCCGGATTGCAAGTCCTGCAGCGAATCGAACCTGACGTTTCGAAAGCAGAAATCGCAGCTCAAGCGGATGAGATCATCGCCGCCTCGACCCAGCAGGCGTCGTCGGGAAGTTTCTGGACCAAACGGCTGCAAAAACCGATCCTGCTCGCCATCTTGATTGCCTTCTTCAACCAGCTCTCCGGCATCAACGCAATTCTGTATTTCGCGCCTCGCATCTTTGAACTGACCGGCCTCGCTGCAAAGGCGGCGCTGCTGCAATCCATCGGGATCGGCGTCACCAACCTCATCTTCACCTTTGTCGGCCTCTGGCTGATTGACCGGCTGGGCCGGCGAACACTTCTATACATCGGTTCGTTCGGCTACATCACCTCGCTCGGCCTCGTGGCCTGGGCCTTTTTCAGCAATCATCTCTCGATCGTGCCGGTGTGCATCTTCGCCTTCATCGCTGCCCACGCAATCGGCCAAGGCGCCGTCATTTGGGTGTTTATTTCTGAGATATTTCCCAATCGTCATCGCGCGGAGGGTCAGACGCTGGGCAGCTTCACGCACTGGATCTTCGCCGCGCTGCTCACAACGTTCTTCCCGCGGATGGTCTCGTCCTTCCCGCCCGGATACGTTTTCTCGTTCTTTGCCGGCATGATGGTTCTCCAGTTGATTTGGGTGAAAACGATGGTTCCGGAGACGAAGGGTGTACCGCTGGAGCAGATCCAAAAGCAGCTGGGGATCGAATAGGGGCATAGAACAATCCAGAGGCGAAGCCGGATTCGCATAGGCGGGAGAATTTTCCGATTATATCTGAGCCCTGTCGGCCTTGGTTCAACCCGCCAGACACTTCAAACTCATGGCCTGTATATTCGAGCGAAGCCTTGGCTCTGAGATCGTATGACTCATAACCATCAAGGGATACTGGTTGAGGTCTGCGTAGATTCTGTGGCCTCCGCGATCGCGGCGGAGCGTGGCGGAGCCGCGCGCGTAGAACTGTGCAGCAGCCTGATTGAAGGCGGAGTAACCCCCAGCGCCGGACTCATCGAAATGACTCGGGCCGCAGTCTCTATGCCCCTGCACGTCATGATCCGCCCGCGCGGTGGCGACTTCTGTTACGAGCCAGAAGAATTCGAAATCATGCAGCGCGACATCGCGGTTGCCCAGCGAATGGGCGCGAACGGCGTGGTATTCGGCATCCTCGACGCGAATGGAAATGTCGACGTAGCCCGCACCCGTCAGTTAGCGGATCTTGCACGTCCTCTCGCCGCCACCTTCCATCGCGCTTTTGACATGACGGCCGACCTGTTTCGCGCGCTCGACGACGTTTGCGCTGCGGGCGTCGACCGCGTCCTCACTTCCGGAGGCGAACCGACTTCTCTTCAGGGACAGGAAACGATTGCGCAGTTAGTGTGCAAGGCCGAGGGCAGAATCGTCGTTATGCCCGGCAGCGGCATCAGACCAGAGAATGCGCGCAGTCTCGTCGAGCGCACGGGCGTCAAAGAAGTTCACGTTGGATTGCGGAGCGTCCTACCGAGCCCCATGCTGCACCGCAACCCGCGAGTATCCATGGGAGCGGTGGAAGGCCGCGAGTACCAGCGCCAAGTCGTGCTCGAAGAGCAAGTCAGAGAACTGTGTAGCGCGTTAGCGAGCGCGAGCTGACCTCGTCAGCTGATGCCGTAAATATTCAAATATCCCTCGGTGGTGGACGTGGAACCCGTTGTTCCCACGTACACCTTTCCGTTCGCCACACTGGGCACCACGAACTTCACCGCAATCCCAGAGGGGACGTCCGTGGAAGGAGCCACTACATCGCAGGCGGTCTTGGACGCTTTCTGATTCGTCGTGTAGAGGCAGCTCAGGGTGGTGGCATCGAAGGCCCACACGTCCGCGGGCCCCTTGCTTCCAGCTCGGCGCGTATCCACGACCCAGACAATCGCCTGAGGAGACGAGATGCTGGGAGACGACACGGTGGGCGTGGGCCCGGGCCAACCGAAGCTAAACGCCGTTGACGCAGTCGGTGTCGTGCAGAATCCGGCGACCGCACCGCTGTTGGTGCAGGTGCTTCCATTGGGATAAAACTCGAACTGCATCAGAGGGAGGTTCGCGCCGGCAAAAAAAGCGTAGCCGGTTGAGCCTCCGCCGCCGGACGTAGTGGACCAGAAGGCCCCACTCCCGATTACGCCACACTCCACGGTTGTGTTGTAGCAGAGCACATGCGGCAGCGCCTGCACGGTCGAGTCCGAAACGCCGTTCCCGGTGAAGCCCCCCAGCGTGCCGACCGGAGAAGTCTGCGCCAGAAAGATCGTGCCTTCTTTCCCGGCTTGCACCAGCAGGTTTGCCGGGTTCCCGCCAGTCTGCACGGGCAAAAGCATAATTCCGCCGGAACCAACGTCATAGTTGTCGGTATTGCGCGTGACCCAATCGTAGGCGGTGAAGAAATCCAGCACGGAAAGGGTATTGCCCGACAACTGCATTTCCAGGATGGAGTTGCCGTAGTCGCATGGCGAAGTCGTGCACGATGTCGGCGCATCATTGGGAGGGGTGCTCACCTTGACGCTGGTGTCTCCGTTCCCTGTAGCGACGAAGATGTGCCCGCTGCTATCCACGACAGGGCCGGCCCCTCCTCCCCAGATTCCGCCCTCATAACTATGCTTGGCCGGGACGGTCGTCCAGATGGCGGTTTGCGTCAGCGCGGTCTGCGCCGCATTCAGCTGATAGGACATCACCCAGCCGTTGTAAGGGAAATTCTTATGGTCGCAGTTACTGCCCCAGGCAACCACGATCTGCGGATTCTGTCCGCTGACCGGGACCGCGAGTAGCGAGGCCCGCTGATTCTGCGTCAACGCGTACGGTGGAGTGGTTCCGACGGTGCCCGAAGTGAATGTGATCTTGTTGAAGGTGCCACCGATGTCGGTGGCTGCCAAGGCGGCCCCATTGATCACGTTCACCGCAAACATTGTCTGCTTGTAGCTATACGGCGTGGTCGTCGTTTTCAACTTCGCAACGGCGTAGAGAACGCCGCTGGTGATGTTTTGCCCTCCCTGGTTCCCGCTGATGTCGATCACTGGCGTGCCTGTGATCCCAATGTAGCCGGGCGCCGGCAGAATGTTGGAGCACAGCAGATCCGTACTCACCAGAGGGATATAGCCGCTGGGGGTGAGATTCGTCGACCAGAGAATGTTTCCGGTATTGCCGTCGATCGCGTATACCCAATCCTGCTCTGTGGCCACATATGCCACGTCGGCGTAGGTAGTGCCGTTGATGGTCACGTTGGGAAGCACCAGAGGCTGGGCGTAGATTGCGCCGTCCACGGCCACCGAGAACTGCTTATGGAACTTGGGACCTGTCGTCGCCGTGATTGCTGCTTCCGTGAGTGCCGGCTCGTTGGGATTGAAACCGAGGTGGTTCGTTCCTCCCTGATAGGTCGTAAGGCACTCGCTATTGCCCGCAGTGGTGGGGCAACCCAACACCTGAGCTGAGGCGGTAACTGCCAAGCAGGCCAAACCAAGGCAAACAAACAGAATTTGAGGGATCTTGACTACGGAAAGACTGGCTGGCAACTTCGCCTCCAATGGGGGAAGGCCAGAAAACTTTACACCGCAGCACCCAACCGGTCAAGGATGAAAGATTCCGCACCACCCTGTGGAAAATCAGAGGGGAGGAGGCCCCTCCAGGCCCCTAAATCGCGCAGTCTCCTAGGGTCGATCCAGCTTCGCCACCGTTAGTGGCGTGCGACCACGACGATCATGAACGTCCCCGGCTTGGCTGTCGGACGGCCTGTTGCTCCCGGTTTAGGTTCCTCAAACTCGGCTGTGGGCAAATACACCTTGTGCACCTCGGGGTCAATGTCCATTGTCTTGGCCCCGACTGGAGTAGTCACGGTCTGCACGATCTCGAATTTTCCAGGCGCGCTCTCGGCAGCAACTTCGAGCTTGCCGTCACGGCAACTCGCGAATGCCTGGTGGCCGTCGAACTTGGTTGCATCCACTCCGGCGCCGATCGGCATATCCGCAATCACCTTGCCGTCGTCCGTGCTCATCACAATCAGCTTCTGCGGATTTCGACATCCAATAAACAGTCGACGTTTCTCTGTGTCGATGGATAGCCCCACCGGAGCGCCGCCGGGAGCGACAGGCCAGTGGGCAACGACTTTCCGTGCCTTGATGTCGACCACGGCAACTTCGTTCTTGTCCACCAGATTGATGTAGACCTTCCCTGCTCCGTCGGACGCGAGAAACTCCGGTTTACCCCCCAAGGCGATGGGAGCTTCGATCGCTGCGGTTTTGGGGTCCGCATCGGGCTTGAGCAGCATCAGAACGCCGTCGTCCCCAGAGACGGCCAACACCAGCCCGCTGGCTTTATCGAAAATAATCCCATCAGCGTCAGGGTTTGCCTTAACCGTACCCAGCACCGCGTTCGTCTTGAGATCAAAAATTACAATTGCTCCGGCGCCGTCGGTAATGAATCCTCGTCCCGCCTCAGGAACCAGAGCAACTCCGTGGTTGTGCTTCTGGCCGGGAATGTCCGCGACCGTCTTACCCGAGTCGGCATCGATCACCATCGTGTGGGTGCTTCGGGGAACGTAGAGACGGTGCGTCTTTGCATCCAGTGTGATGTAGTCCATTCCGCCGTCGCCACCGACGTGAAAAGTCTTCTCGACCACCCAGTCTGTCTGCCCGGCAACTCGCGCACTAAACGCGAACGAGGCCAATGTGATCAGGACAGCAATCAATACATTCCGAAAGCGCATAAGATCCTCCTGGAAATGAGCCGGCCCAGCATACCATTGCATTCCGGTCAGAATCCTCAATGTCTTGGCATCACAACGCTGTCCGGATCTGCATCTTCGATTCGTACCGCGTTTCAGCGAGATTGCTCTCATTGCGATACCATTGCGTTGCTTGCGAGATTCAATCAGTCGCACATGAAAATTGCATGAAAAGGGGCTGACGACATGTACGGAGTCTCCACACTTCGCTGGGTCCGAACGTCTGTGGTGCTGATCGCTCTTTCCTTTCCAATTCTGACCGTGCGTCCCGCGAAGGCCCAGCCCGCGGCGGCAGGAAGTTCTCAAAACACAGTCGCGCAGGTTCATGCCCTCAAGGTGACCGTGCTTTCTACGATGCTGGTAGGCGATGTGAAAGGGATCGGTGAATGGGGATTTTCTGCTCTGGTTGAGGCCGATGGGCGTCGGGTGCTTTTGGATACGGGATCTCATCCCGACACGGTGCTGCAGAACGCGCGCGATCTGAACCTTGATTTGTCCGATGTAAAAGAGGTAATTCTCACCCATAATCACTGGGATCACGTCAGCGGGCTGATAACCCTTCGCAAGGAGATGATGAAAAAGAATCCAGCCGCGTTATCGGCGGTGCATGTTGCGCGCGGCATTTTTTACAGCCGCCCCGGCCAGGACGGGGAAGACAACAAGATGATCGCGGTGAAGAAAGAATACGAAGCGACCGGAGGCAAGTTTATCGAACACGAGCAAGCCTCGGAGATCTTTCCCGGCTGGTGGTTGACAGGACCGGTGCCACGCAAGTATCCCGAACATAACTGGAGCAGCGTCGGAAAGGTGCAAACTCCCGCAGGATTGGTGGAGGACACTATCCCCGAGGACCAGTCTCTGGTACTGAACACACCTCAGGGACTCGTGGTGGTGACCGGCTGTGGGCATGCTGGGATCATTAACATCCTGACATTCGCGCACGAGGAGTTTCCCAATGCACCGGTCGAGGCAGTTATCGGAGGACTGCACTTGTTCCCGGCGACCGACGATCAACTGAACTGGACTGCCGACAAGATGAAAGATTTTAGAGTGGCGCACCTGGTCGGCGCGCATTGCACGGGCATCGAAGCCGTGTATCGGATTCGGGAGCGACTCGCCCTGCCTCGCGCTGCGGCTGTCGTGGGAACAGTGGGATCGACTTTCGTGCTAGGCGAAGGGATCCACCCGGGACAACTGGCCAAGTGAACGCGCTGAGGAAGCGCCCCTAACGTATCTCACCGCGCGACGTATCCGCCATCAACCGGCAGGACTCTTAATTTTCGCTGGTTTTGAAGCTATTCGTACCGCAAAGCCTCGATGGGGTCCAGACGCGAGGCGCGGACAGCAGGTACCATGCCGCTCACCAACCCTACTGCAGCCAGGATAACCGTGGCCACGATCAGAGTGCTCGGAGAAATGATCAAGCGGACGTCGCCAGCCTCCGCGTTCTTAGCCATCGCGCTGTACAGGGTGAGCCTTCCGGCGGAGAGCGAGACACTGTAGGCCAGGATCACTCCGAGCGCGCCGCCCAGAAAAGTGATGGTCAGAGATTCGGCCAGGAACTGAAACAGGATGTGACTCCGGCGAGCGCCCAGCGCCTTCTCCACTCCGATTTCACGGGTGCGCTGCGTCACCGAGACCAGCATGATGTTCATCAGGCCAACTCCGCCAATGCCTAACGTAAGCGTGCCGATGAACCCCAGCAGAATCTTCAGGCCAATGGTAATCATTTCGAACTGGTGAACCTGTTCCATGAGGTTAAATACCATCATGGCGCGCCGGTCGGTGGGGTTGAACTTATGTGCGATGGCCATCACGGAGCGCACGGTGTGTTCCAGATCTTCGTAGGCTGGTGTCTCATAGTTGAACCAGATGGAGTCGAGGTAGTGAGTATCCTTAACGCCGCTCATGGTGGTGAAAGGGACGTAGATCACGCGATTAATATTGTCTTCGCCCGCTTGCATCTTGGGGCCCAGGATCCCGACGACTTCCACGCTAAGGCCATCGATGCGAATTCGTTCACCCAATGCGTTACGCCCAGAGAAGAGTTTCTCTTTGGCCTCGGATCCAATCACGGCGACGCGCGCGTGCTGTATCTCATCCTCCGCGTTATAGAAGCGGCCCTGCTCGAGTTTGAGCGCTCGGATGGGAAGCACGTTGGGATAATTGCCGGTGACGTTGAAGGTGAACGTCCTCGTCTCGTACTGGATGTTGGCTTGCTTGGAGACTTCTGGAGTGATGTGAGTGATCTGAGGGATGTTGGTAGTCAGCGTGTCGACGTCGTCGAGGGTAAAGCGTATAGGCACGCCTGCCTTCTGGCCGCCCGCCTGCATGGAGCTGCGGCCGGGAACCATGATCATCAATTTAGTGCCGAAGTTGGCGAAAATATTGGCGCAGGCCTGGCCGAAGCCGTTGCCGTAGGACAGCAGCATCACAACCGTGGCGATACCCCAAGCCATGCCCAGCATGGTGAGCGCAGTACGACGCCGGTTGTGCTGCATCGCGCCGTAGGCTTCGGTAAGCAGATCGCGCAACATCGTCTCAATCCCTGGTCCTGAACTCCGGTCTCACTCCTGTCGGAGGGCTTCCACAGGTTGCAGCATCGCGGCCTTCCGCGCGGGATATAGCCCGGCAACGACGCCCGCCAGCGTCAAGCAGGAGATCGCCAGAATCGCCGATGCGGGCACCAGCTTGGGAGGATCAAAATTCCCCGGGCTTGGCTGCGTGCCCAGCAACGCCATCAGCGCGCCAGCTAGCCCCATGCCGATGAGTCCACTTAAGAACGTAAGAAGAATTCCCTCCAGAAAAAACTGGACCAGAATGCTCCGATTGGTGGCCCCCAATGCCTTGCGCAATCCAATCTCACGGGTGCGTTCGCTCACCGCTACCAGCATGATGTTGATCACGCCAATGGCGCCCAGTGCGAGGGTCACGAGTCCCACCGTGCCCAGGAACAGGTTCATGGCATCAAAAATCTTGCCCATCATCTCGGCCTGCTGAACCGTATCCATGCTTTCGAAGGCGTCTAGATCGTGGTAGTCGAAGCCATGATTCCTGGCGATGATCTTGCGGACGTCTTCCTGCGCGAGCAAGTGCTCCGCGCTCACACGCGGCTGATAGTTGATGATGGAGATGGAGTTTTGGTGGTTCTCGCCTTTCAGCGGGAAGTATGTGGCCATCACCTGGTACGGAATGTAGCCCCGCATGTTGGTAAAGTTTTCATCACCCCGGCCGACGCGCTTCAGCGTGCCGATCACTTCAAACCTTACGTCGTTAAGCAGGACGGCTGCACCGAGCGCCGGTCGTCCAGAGAACAGGTTTCGGGTTAGTTCGTCACCGAGGACGATGACGTTGCGTCTCTGAGATTCGTCCAGTCCATTGAGCCACCGGCCCTGATTGATTGGAAGAAACCGGATCTCATTAAACTGCGGCTCCACGCCGACAATCTGTCCGTTGGCCGTGGCGAATTCGCTGACCGCGCGCACATCCTCGCGAGCCAGCACCGGCGAAGCTTGGCGAACGTGAGGAGCTTCCTTGCGGATGTCCGCGTAGTCCTGGTAGGTCAGCAGATAGTTGCGGGCGGAATTCATGCTGCCGGCGACCGCGGGCGCCCGGCCGGGGAAAATAAACATGATGTTTTCGCCGTATTCGGCCAGACCACGCTTGTTTCCCGAGCGGAATCCCTCGCCCAGGCCGACGAGTAGCATCAGTGATCCCACACCCCACGCAACGCCGAACATAGTGAGGAACGAGCGCAGCTTGTGTGCCCAAAGTGTACGGAAGATTTGCGCGAAGATGTCCAGCATCATCCGCATAATGACTAATGACCGACATTGTACCTTTGCCGATGTCGACCGAAGACAGTTTTCGTCGAAAGAGCCGGCCCTGGATTCAGTGAGCAATGGAGGAAGTGACTGCGCGCAAGTGAAGAAGTTCGGTTCGGACGCGGGAAAGCCCGAGTATCGCCATGGTGTTCATCCATGAACATTACGGAGATGCAGGAACCGCAGAAATGGTCGAAGCGCACGGCAAGGCCGCCGGGTTGACACTATATGGAGCGCAAGCTAAACCACAGAAAACATGGTGAGCGCGGTAGGAATCGAACCTACAACCTACTGATTAAGAGTCAGTTGCT